>Ga0326512_10000093_pt1 | contig 70906 bp, 122 predicted proteins | sample 1_2617_0518_D_FD_203652 | JGI IMG/M metagenome (GOLD analysis project Ga0326512, IMG submission 203652) | Bovine rumen microbial communities from UC Davis, California, United States - 1_2617_0518 | ecosystem: Host-associated > Mammals > Digestive system > Stomach > Rumen | place: USA...
GCCAACAGAACGACTCATACGCCAATCAAAACCAACAGCAGGGCAACTATGCCAACAACCAGCAATACGCCCCGCAGAACGCCACTCAGCAGCCCACAGGCGGGTATCAGGGATATCAGAGCCAAGGATACCAGCAGGGCAACGGCTACCAAGGCGGACAGCAGTATCAGCAGCAAATGGAAACGGCACAGTCCGACATCCCATTTTGAGCCGTACTAAAGGACGTAAGGGACGTTTTCGGAGAGGTCGAGGTGAGATATGAGAGGAACGGCGCTTGAGTGCATACAGTGGCTCGCCTCCCAAGAGCCCACAAAGCGCTTCGAGGTCACTGAGGAGACTTCCAAGAAGAAGAGGAGCCTGACCCAGAACGCATATTATTGGGTCATGCTAAACAAGCTGGCGGCGAAGCTCAGGATGTCCGACTCCGAGCTGCACAAGAACATGCTTCGGGAGTACGGAGTCTACGACGTGTTCTCAATCTTGGACAACATACCGATTGACGGATACTTCCGATACTACGACGTGATAGGACACGGCTACGTCAACGGTCGAAGGTTCAAGCACGTCAAGGTATACAAGGGAAGCTCGCACATGGACAGCGCCGAGTTCTCGAGACTCATAGACGGCATGCGCGAGGAATGCGCGATACAGGGAATCGATGTCATGACACCGAGCGAGATTGCCGAGATGAGGTTTGTAGAGCCAGACGTTTGATGTATAATAAGACATGGCGGGTGGTAGCCGCCGCATATGATACAATGTGAACTCACGCCCTGCGGGACTGCTACCACCAGTCTTGCGGGGCGTAGTGGTTAGGCAGGACATATGGCGAAGAGAAAGCCGAGCCTTTACAACAAGCCAGATGACGGATGCTGGGTTTGTCACAACCCGAACGTTTGCATGCATCACATATACGAGGGAAACGGAAGGCGGCAGGTTAGCGACGTGGAGGGATGCTACGTATTTCTCTGCCCGAATCACCATACGACGAGCGAGTTTGGTGTCCACAGCGACAAGACGCTCGAAATGTTCTTCAAGGAGGACTGTCAGCGTAGATGGGAGAGGCGAGAGGGCGAAGGCCCAGAGACGCGACAGAGGTTCATACGCCTCTTCACGATGAGTTATCTGAAGGAAGATGAACAATGAAACAGGCAAAGGGAATACTGACCAAGCGTGCCAAGTACATAGCGGAAATGGCCTCACTGCTCGCGGAGAGGGCCGAGAGGTATGAGTCAGTGGTCGATGACCAGTACGGCGGAAACCAGTTCGGAAGGTACGGGTACCAGTTCGGGCAGACCGACTGTGGCACCAACGTGGAGCGCATGATTGTCCAGATGAGGGCGGAGCTTTTGGAGATGGGAAGGATGTTGAGTCAATGATTGACGTGAAAGGTAAGAACGTGTTTCTGAGCGGCCCAATGTCGGGCCTTCCCGAGTACAACGTGGCGGAGTTCGCGAAGGCCCACGCGATGCTCAAGGAGCGAGGAGTGTCCTACACCTTCAACCCTGCCATAAGGTATCTCGTGCTTGGTGCGGAGAAGGCCAAGAGGATGACGCACGATGACTACATGGCCGACTGCATACACGAGCTTACCATGCGCGAGAAGCGTTCTCAGGAGTGGTGCTGGGTCGTTCCGATGAAGTACGACATGCTCGTGCTTCTGGAAGGCTGGGAGGAAAGCGTAGGCTCTAGGTACGAGAAGGTGGTGGCCGAGTCATGCGGAATACCAGTCTACGAGCTTTGGGAGGTAATCTCATGACCAGCAAGACAGAAGAGGTGTTGAAGCACCTGAAGATTCATGGAAGCATAACGAGCCTTGAGGCGATAGAGCTTTACGGTGCCACTAGGCTATCGTCGATAATCTTCACTCTGCGGAAGCGTGGGTACGCAATCGATACCATGAGGCAGGGGATGGTTGACAGGTACGGTCGTGCCGTGAACTACGGCAAATACGTCCTTGACGTGAGGAAGTCTGCTGAGAACATGTTCGGTCGTAGGGAAGTCGAAGAGCCTGCTGCAAAAGAGCAAGCGCAGGTAGCCAAAAACTGAAAATTGAGCTATAATAGAAATTCCAAACGATGATGACGGCATCGTTGTGGTACAATACATAGCGAAACAGACACCCACCCAGATTGCCGTCATCAATCTGGGTGGGTGTTTTGTTTTAGGAGCGAAGATGAAATCAATGGAAAGAGATACAGCACAGGAGATTCTGAGCGGCTATCCATCTCTCATGAAAATCGAAGAGGTAGCCGAGGCGTTGAGATGCGTTGATAAAACGGTGAGAAACCTGATTGCTGAGAATCAATTGGAATGCACGAGAGTTGGCAGAAACATTTTCGTGGCGAAGTCATCCGTACTGGACTATCTATGCAGACCAGTGAGCGCGGCACAGTACAGGCCAAGGAAAAAGTAGTAAAATAGGGTTTGTCGATGGTACCAGCATCGAGACGTGATACAATGTATCAAAACGAACGCCCTGCCTAGGTTGCTGGTACCAACTTAGGCGGGTGTTTTGTTTTAGGAGAGACATGCTTGAGGTAGATGAGCGAATAGTCAAAGAATCTGGGCCAAGCGCAGCCATAGCAATCGCTTGGCTTCAAAAGAACTTCGAGCCTCATAGTAAGATTGCGAGCCTTAGTACGGTGTTCAAAAGGCTTGAGGATGAAACAGGGATACATATGCCTTATTACCTTTTTTGTACGCAGGCAAATGTCGGTGATGAAAAATGAGGTACACGATAGAGGGATTCAGTCAGACAAAAGAGACAAGATAAGCTATAATTATTTTTTAGAGGGTAGGAGCCTCGATGATATGTTACAATAACCATACGCCCCGCAGGTGCTCCTACCACCTAGCGGGGCGTAGTGCGTAGGAGGCACAAATGCCGAGATGGTACGTGAACAGAATTCTATTAACTACATTGTACCGAGACCTGTGCTCAATATCGAAGGAACATCCGATTGCACAGACAGACCGAGGGCCAAGGCCTAACCGAAAGTTGCCGATGGTAGGCAAGAGGGGCGACTTGCATAGGCAGCTCTGCTTCTTCCATAAAGAAGCCTACGCTGGTGAGTGTGATGGATTTCTGTTCTTCTCCATGCCGTCAGGAACGGTTCACGAGGGATGGACGCTTGCGGTGCCAAGGAACAGGGCCGACAAGATGTGGAAGGGGCCTGTGAATGCGCTGTACGGTGGATACGTTGTCAGGTACCCAGAGAGTCACTATGCGTACCCGATAGTCAAGGGCCACGAAAGCGACATCATCGAGACCGACGATATACAGCACGAGCTTTTGGATGCGCTGTACCACGAGCTGCTTCCCGTAGACACAGCGGCGCATTGGGTCAGAATGGGCAGAGGCCGCAAGATTCGCGTCAAGCTCCACGGCCTTCACAGCTCGGACAGACGCGAGACAATAGCTTGCAGGGTAGTGATGAGGGACTATTGGAACGACCAATACTTCAACACCAAAGCGGGCAGGGGGAGGACATTCCTGAGTGACGTGCACCCCACAACCATGTGCAGGATTACCAGCGTGCTTAGCAGCGACATACAGGATATGGCAACAGACGGTTCGAAGAAGGCGAGGAGCAGGGCGCTCAACCTTGGTGACGAGTGGTTCGAGTGCGGGAACGGTCATTACGGTCCAGCGATAGACGAGTGCATGTTCATCACGTCGAACGGAATCAGGTATCCGCACTTCCAGATGAGGTGCGAGACGTGCGGAGACATATTTACGCCGCCAGAGTTCAGTGAAATGAACAAGAGCATCAAGAACTATGCATTCACTCAAGCGTCATTGGGTGGTGAGGCGTTCAGGACCGAAACTCCCAAATACAGCGTTCTGAGAAATGTGGACGAGTGGTCTATGGAATAGGTTATAATATGCGCTGACGATGATTGCGGCATCGTTGTGCTATACTACATAGAAGACGGGACACCTGCCTAGATTGCCGCAATCAGTCTAGGTGGGTGTTTTGTTTTAGGAGCAACATGGAGAAGGATAGATACAAAGGACGGAATCAAGAGATAAGGGAACGCCGCGCAAACGGCGAAAAGCTCGCTGACTTGGCAAAAGAGTACGGCATATCGACAGCGCGTGTTCAGCAGATAGCAATGGTGCCAGAAAAGACCGAGCCAGACGATGACGTATGGGTTGCGCTCAAGTTGGCAGCAGAAAGACTTGGATGCCAGACAGTGCTTGTCAGGACGTACAACATAGTCAAAAGGGGGATGTATGTACCTAATCCTGAAATCGGAGATGACGATGACGATTGGATTCGCGCGACGATAAACAATGTGCCGAGTATGGTTCGCGTGCCGTTCGAGCAGATACCGCGAGACAAGTGGGGAGAGCTGAGGAATTGCGGGAAAAAGTGCCTTGAATTACTCTATGCAGCTTTCCCAGAAAAGTAGTAAAATAAAGACCTAGACAGATTGGCCCTGTCTGTGATACACTATTCTCATACAGAGAACACCGTGCGGTTGGGCCAATCTTCCGCGCGGTGTTTTTTGTTAGGAGAGCTATGGAGAAAAGAGCGGAGAACGTACAGAGGTTCATTGACAGAATACACGGGAATCTGGATGAACAAATCAACAACGCTACAGAAAAATGCGAAAGCCCAATTGAAGAGCTTATGGCAGTGGCACTTATGGTTACCAAACCACATATCACTGGACACGTTTTCGACGTCGTTCCGCAAGTACGAATAAAGGGACTAAAGTACCGAGTCGACTTCACCGTAAGCGTGAACAGTGAGGCATTCGTAAGCGAGGGCGACTTTGAGTGCTCAGACCTCGTTATGACAAGATTTGCCGTCGAATGCGATGGACATGAATGGCATTCGACAAAGGAGCAGATTAAACGCGACAACGAGCGTGACATAGAGATACTAAAAAATGGTGTGCCAGTAATCCATTTTTCAGGCTCCAAGATAAACGCAGACCCAATCGAGTGCGCAAAGGAAGTTTGGACAACTCTCCTCTCGGCTCATCAATTCTACGTAGAAGAAATCGAATGCTCCATGTCGCAAGTGCTTGAAAGCGTTGGGATTATGAAGGAGCTGAACAATGGGTAGAAAGCCGACAAAGCCCGTAGAAAGCATCCTTAAAGAGCACAACGACGTAACGCTCAAGGCGTTCATGGTCAACGACCTTCACCTGAGCGGAAACGAGCTAATCATATTCGCCGTCGTATACAGCTTTTCGCAGGACGGTGAATCATGCTTCTACGGTTCGAGGAAGTATCTTGCCTCGTGGTGCCAGATACACGAGGGGGCCGTTGACTACCAACTCAACAAGCTGCTGAAAAAGGGATTCATAACGAAAAGCCATACAAGGCGTGAGGATGGGAGCCTTTGCAGCATATTGAGGGCGAACCTCCCGCTTATAGAGTCACTTATGTGCCAGTCACAAAAATTTGAGAGTGGAGACACAAAAATTTGTGACAGCCACACCCAAAAATTTAGTACAGGCCACACCCAAAAATTTATGACTAATAAAGAAGAACCTAATACCAAAGAAAATACTAAAGAAGATAAGGAAGAACTTCCTTACGCAGAAATCATCGGATACCTCAACGAGAGGAGGGGGAAGAACTTCCGACACACCACTGCGGACTATTGCAGGGAAATCCACGCCAGATGGGTTGACGAGGGCAAGCCAGACATTGCCGAGTTCGTGAAGAAGTGCAAGTACGTCATAGACGTGAAGTGCGCCGAGTGGCTGGGAACCGACTTCGAGAACAACCTGAACCCAAAGACGCTGTTCAGAGCCGCGAACTTCGACCGATATGCCAACCAGTCGATGCCGAAGAAGCCCAGCAAGCCACAACGACAGACAGACCTCAGCGAGCATTCAGAGCCACGAATCGGCTCAATGAGGACAGACAACAGGACAGAAAAGACAGAGGTGTACAGGGGCAACGGAGTCTGGGAGGAGTACGTATCGGATTACGTGCCACAGGAAGGAGACGAAGACATTGACTTCTACGGATAAATGCCGATTCTGCGGAAGGGAGCTACCGACCAAGAACTTCGCCCTACCCGGCCACAGGCCCATGCTCGTCACCCTTCCGTGCGACTGCGAGCAGTCAAAGGAGCGACAGAGGCAGGAGCAGCTAAAGACAGACAGGGAAGAGATTGCGAGGATTCTCAGAGACGTGTGGGACAGGTCGAACGTACCGCCGAGGTTCGCCCACGTCAGCGCCGACTTCGACACGGCGGCACCACTGTTCGAGGGCAGGTGGCTCTACCTCTACGGAGAGAACGGCAGGGGCAAGACCTATACAGCGTGCCAGACGGCCAAGGCATACCTCATACGCAACACCATGCGCGACAGGATACCAACGAGAGACGGGTTCGCAGAAGGTAGCATGAGGTGCAGGGTGTCATTTCGCTTCGTCGAGGCTCAGGGGCTTTTGTTGGAAGTAACTTCATCTTGGAACAAGTGGGGCATGAGCGAGGAGCAGGTCAAGTCGAGGTGGGCTGGCGTAGACCTTCTGATTCTCGATGACTTGGGAAAGGGCGTGCCGTCAGAGTGGGCCGCAGAGACCATCTTCGACACGATAAACGGTCGCTGGAAGTGCAACCAAGACCGAGGACAGAGGAAGGCAGGTGAGACTCCGAGGCTCACCATAATCACGTCTCAGTACGGCATAGACGATTTGGCGGAGCGCTACCGAAGGGCCGGAGCCGAGACGCTTAGCGCGATGGTGTCTAGGCTCAGGGGAGAATGTGAAGAAGTGAGGCTTGGTGGCGGTGACAAGAGAATCACTTTACAATCTTGACAAAACGTTATATAATACGTATATATCCATAATCTACAGAAAGGGAAAGAATGGCAGAATACAATCCGTACACAAAGACTGAGGAAGAAGTGGTCAGGGCTTTCTACCCCACGGAGGGAGCGAAGGGGTGCGTCGCTAGGCTCAGGGAGCTTGGTTACGTCAGGAACTCGGACTCCGTGAGAATCAAGGCCGCTTCGCTGGGGGTGAGACGCGACCGCTCGAAGAAGTTCCCAGTGGACTCTTGGAGCGAAGAGGAGATTTCCGTACTTAGGAGACACTACCCGCAGCTCGGAGTCAAGGGAACGAGGAAGGCGCTTTCCGACGCGGGGTTCGACAGGTCATACGTCGCGGTGAGGGACAAGGCGGCAGAGCTTGGCGTGAACGGCCCGCACTACCGCAAGAAGGCGAAGGGAAAGGGAGACGTGAAGCTCATACACGTCTGCCTTGACACCAACTTCGACGCCGACATCATAGACGAGATTGAGAGCCAGAGGAACCGAAGCGAGTACATCCGCTCCTTGGTGAGAAGGGACATGTCCTAAAAAAAGTTGTTTACAAATAGATTTGTTTGTTGTATAATGTAAATACGTCAAAAGCAAAGGAGGAAAACATGACGGAGATGGAGAGGAACTTCAAGCGCGACTGCAAGATGGCGGTATTGAAGCAGATTGCCATTTACGGGGCCGCAGTGCTCATTGCAATCCTCACGCATGTCTTCGTGAACGGGGGCATCAAATGGTAGGAGAGCTTACGAAGGCCCTGAGAGCAGCCGCCACCGACGCGGAAATGTCCTACTCGAAAGGTTACCTGCTAAAGGGCAGGAGGGTGGATACTGACAACGTCACGACACTCTGGCCCGTAAAGGACAAGCCGCTTCTCACGCTCACGTTCGAGGAAGTGGACGGTGAACTGTTCTGCGAAGACTCAATGACCGTAAACCAAGCGATTGCGATGGCGGAGGTCGCTAGGAATGGCAGATAAAGAAGCAATCATCGACGCCGCAAGAGGACTCGAGACGTGCATACGAGACCTATGCCCGGATACGTTACATAAATCAGTAGCGATTGAGCATTTGAGACGTGCCGTCAAATTGGCGTGCGCAAGCATGGATAGAAAGGATAGTCAATGAACACGTTTTACCCGAACATTCCCACCGTGCCAAGCGAAGGCACGGAGATGCCGAGATACGCGCATAAGGGCGATGCTGCGGTCGATTTAGTTGCTACCGAGAACGCAACGCTCATGCCCGGCGAGTGGAAAAAGATTGGAAGCGGCCTGCGGTGCGCTATACCGCGAGGCTTCGTCGGCTTGGTCGTGCCGAGGAGTGGTCTTGGATGCAAAGGTCTAGTTCTCAAGAACGGATGTGGAGTCATCGACTCCACGTACAGGGGCGAAATCGGACTCACCTTGTACAACAACAATCCCACAACGATTTGGAAGAAGGTGAAGGGCATATTCGCCCTAACCTTCACTAACGGTGGACGAGAGGAGCCAGAGGGCACCATCCATGTGTGCAAAGGCGATAGGGTAGCGCAGATGCTCATCATGCCCGTGGCCGAAGCGACTTTCCTTCAAGCGTCCTCATTGGACGAGACAGAGCGCGGAGAAGGCTCGTTTGGGTCAACAGGTGTACATGAAAGGCTGTAATGGACGGAATCAGAATCATAAGCACTAGCCATTGCGAGACAAGCAAGTGCAGGTACTACGTCAATGGGGCCTGCACCCTTGCACAGCACTATTGGTGCTCGAACAGGGAGGTGTTGTGATGTTCAATCCGACAGACGAGCTATGCGCGAAGCTTGGCGAGCTGGGAATCAAGTACACGACTGACGATTCAAATGACTACGAGGTTATAGAGTGGAGAGGGTCATACGACCTTTGGTGGCAGTTCGTCTACGACCCATATGTGGAAGAGCCATATGGAGAGCTTCGACTTCTAGACACTGGTTCGACAAATCTCACCCCCAAGCAAGCCATCGACGTGACGGTTGGCGATAAGCAGAAAGACAATCCGAGAAACTACAACCCCGATGGCACACCGAAGATACCGAACATGCACATAGGCGCAGACCCAGATTGGGTCGATTGGGTGGCGAGATTGAAGCACGAGGAGCCGTTAAGCCTCAAGGAAGCCGTCGAGCAGCTTATGTTCGAGACCATATGCTTCGGAGGTGACATGGGGCCGAACGACTGCGGAGGCGAGCATTGTCCAGACGAGGGCATGGTGTATACCAACGACTTCATCAATGGTTGGGTGAGCAAAATCGACGTGACAGTGGGCACCGAACCAGACGAAGCGACCATGCTCAAGCTCCATGACCGCATGAACGCGGCGCTGCTCGACTACGAGAGCGCGATGGGCATCGATGGCGGGAGCGGGGCGAACACCGTGCCGTCCGTCAACGAGATGCACCAAATCATCGAGGACGCCGCGAAGGCGGGCGTGGGGACGTGCCACTGCACAACACCAGATGACGCATGGTGCTTTTCATGCAGCTCATGCGGTAAGAGCTTCCCGAGGAACGAATTGCATATGGCTTACAACCACGGAGAAATCAACTATTGCCCGAACTGCGGCGCGAAGGTAATCGGAGGTTGATATGTGGGAACTAGCAGTGCCGTTCACCATGTACGAGGTGAGCGATAGCGGCGAAGTTCGCAACATCAAAACAAAGCGTGTTTTATCACAACAGGTGAATAACCGAGGATATGCGAAGGTTTTCCTTTCCAACAACGGAAAGCAGAACGGCGTTCTCGTCCATCGTCTCGTAGCTACAGCTTTTGTTGTGAACGATGACCCAAAAAATAAAACGCAAGTGAACCACATCAATGAGGACAAGACGGACAACCGAGCCGTGAATCTCGAATGGGTCACTCCATCGGAGAACATCAATCACGGCACAGGTATTGCACGACGGACAGCAGAACAATCAATACCAGTCGTGATGATTTATAAAGGCTTGTCCGTGATGTTCGATTCTGCGCACGACGCAGAGAAACGAACAGGCATACCAGCGAAAAGCATTCAGAAATGCTGTACAGGAAAGCTGCAAACGACTCATGGAGGAGCATCGTTTGCATATCTTGGCGCGAAGGTGGTGAACGAATGAGTAACGTGCTCCCAAAGCCAGCCTGCGAAGGTATGGGCAGGAAAGAAACGACATCGCTCTTGGACTCCGAGCTGATACGCCTCAGACTGACAAGGAAGAACTCATACAGCTATTGGGCGCATGAGGTGTTGGTCGAAAGGAACACCGACCACGAGAGGCGAGTGGACTTCGTTGAGTTCCTTCCGAAGGGAGGTGTGACGTACAGCGACGGGCCGCACGTCGAGCATGGGACGTTCACTTTCTACGAGGTCAAGAGTTGCGTCGAAGACCTCAAGAGCGGTCACGGCCTGAACTTCTACGGTGACGAGAACTTTCTCGTCATGCCCGTGGAGATGTACGAGAGCTACAAAGTGTTGAGCATGAATGACGATTACGTGCGTACTCACACGAGGCTTGCAAGGTGCCTGCTCTATGGAATCGGGAGGAATGGGAAACCGACGTTCTGGGAGCAACCAAAGGATTGGGTTGCCGAATGGCATTGCAGGAAGTATGGTGCGGCAGAGCTTCTTTTCGCGATGATGCGGGCGATGATTGCGAACTCAGGTCATTCCGACGTTGACCATCCAGTAATGAGAATCAATAAGGAAGGGTGATGAGCGAGTCATGAAGACAATCATGTTCGCTACAGGATGTGTCGTGGGCTTCGCGGCATTGACAGTGCTTGGAGTCCGCGATGACTTCTTCGGTGGTGACATATGGACGCTCCGCGAAATAATACGCGAGTACGAGAAGATGACCGAGAAGCTGAAGAAGCTCAAGAAGCACGGCATAGACCTTGATGGTGGCACGTTGAGCATAAGGTTGTGGGAGTAGTCATGATGCCTGACTCCGACGAGGTGTACTTCTCCGACAAGAGCGACATGAGCATAACTAGGCTGTCGCCAGAGAGGGGCTACGACACTCACAGATGCCCACGCTCATTAAGGGCTGGATGCTCGATAAGGAGGTATCCCAAGGAGGATGCTAGGAGATTCATGCACAGGGATGGACTATGGCATCTGTACAAGAGGAGGTACGACTTCGACTATGACATAACGCTCATGGAAGAGGTCGCACGGATAGACTACTGCCCGTTCTGCGGCGAGCCTATCGGATGGGCGTGACCATGGGAGAGGTCATACCCTTCGTGAAGCACGGACACAAGATGAGCGATGCCGTGAGGCGATTGTCCGCCAGACTGATGGACAAGCTGGGAGGTGATTCCGATGGTCGAGGAAATACAGTCCATCCGAAGCACAATCGATGACCTACGAGACAGCGCCGAAGATATGGAGCGTGCGTTGAATGCCGTCGTGGATGACGGAAACAGGCTCATGTCGCGCGTCTCGTGGCTAGAGGCCGAGAACGAAAAGCTGCGTGAGTTGATACGCACCGTGTGGCTTGCTGGTGACTTTCGCTCGTTTCTAGGTGTTGAAGAAATCAAGGAACGCATGCGCGAATTGGGAATCGAGGTATGAAATGAATGACGAAAAGTTAGAGTGCAAGGTAGTTAGAAATGATGGACAGGTGTACATGGAGTGTGACCGCAAGACGGCTCGCAGGCTTGTCAGGCAGTTAAACGAGATGTACGAGGGCGTGTACAAGTATAGGGTTAAGCCGAGATGAGCACGATTATCAGGCGTGACTGCGTGTATTGCATCGACTTGCAAGAGCAGGGCGCACTCTGCGACCATCCATGCACGCTGTATGGTTGAGAGCCAATCGACGCAGTGTGCAACGGATGCAGGAGGTACGAGCGCAGGATGTCAACACGTGAAATGCTCGACAGGATACACGTGCTCGAAAAAAGATTAAAAGAATCAGAATTTTGGCGAGAGAAATACGCAGACGAGATTATCCAACTTAAACCAGAAAACGCCAAGTTACGTGAGTTGGTACGGCACATGGGCGCATGTATCCAGTATTTGGACCGCACCGACAAGGACGGCGGATGCGTCCGCTGCCCATATCAGACAGTCGAGCACGACTGCGGATTCGAGCAGCGCATGGTCGAGCTGGGAATCTATGTTGGCGGTAGCGTATGAGCCGCCCGCCCATAGCAAACGTTTTGCGCGAGTACGCTGATTTTCTCAAGAAAAGCGGAGAAGTGACCGACTACTACATACTCATCAACATCGCCGACGAGATAGACGCGGAGCATCGGCGGAGAATGTATCAACAGTCGCACGACATACGCAAGGCGTCGTGCAAGTATCTTGCGCCGGTCATAGAGGACTACAGGCACGGGAGAAAGAGGAAGAGAAACTAATGAATGAAATCAAATTGACAATCCGTCCATTTGAGATGGACACGTTGAAGGAAGCTGCAAAGAAAGTGCAGGAAGAGGCGGGCGAGGCTTTTGCAGAGTACGTAATCCTACAAGAGCAGCAGGACAGAAGTACCACAAGACTTGCCGACGAAATCGCCGACGTGATACAGGCGAGCTGCAATCTCGCGGCGCGATACAACCTCGATTTACAAGCGGCTATGCTGCGCTGCGAACAGAAGAATCGGTCGAGGGGAAGGTATCCGATGGAGGAAAAGCATGTCGAGTCTTGCGGAATACGTGACGGCCACGATTGCGATTGCGGCGGGGATTGCGCTGATGCGCCTGCTGGAGTGGGCGTTCTACGGGAGAAATCGCCCGATGAGATGAGCGTAGAAGAGCTGATTAAGGCGCTTTACCTAGCCAATGGAAATGGCTACTGTGAAGATGGCTCATGTACAAAAACGCTTGGTGTTGATTGGTGCGGCATCTACCACACTTGCACAAGCTGCCGCGAACGCTTGCTCGACCTACTTGAGACGGCGTACAAGCAGGAAAAAGAAGGGTTACGGTGCGAGGAGTCATACCTTGCCGACGAGATAGTAAAGCGCGACAAGGAAATCGAGGGGCTGAAAAGGGAAATCGCCGACCTCACCCACAAGCGCGACGGATTGCGGAATCGTCTCACGGAGTTGAACGAAGCTGGCATCACGGGGTTGCACAGGCTCATGCGGGAGACTGTGGGCGAAGCGAAGAACGTCACCCACAACGCACGTGTGTACATCGATAAGCAACAAGGGAGCAAGGATGAGCGGTACGGAGATTGCGGAAGCATTGGGTGGAATCATGGCGGCGATTGTGGTGCTCAATGTGCTAGAGAGCATCTTCTACCCGCAGAACCGCCCGCGCAAGAGATGAGCGAGCGAGAGAAGGTGTTAGAGCGGCTGCGTGGATATGACGTCTACATGGCGGAGACGCCGTCAGAGAACGCGAGCAGGCTGTTCGCATGCATAACAGGAAACAAAGATGCAGAGATAGCATGCGGGAACGACATCGAAGCCGTGCGTGACAAGCTGATTGAGCTGATAGGAGGCGTGAACGATGCCTAGTGAGTTTCCCCGACGCACGTGGACGGCTGAGGAAGTGGAAATCCTCAAGGAGATGTACCCGATTCACGGCGCGGACGTGAGCAAGTGGGAGAAAAAGATAGAGAAATCCCGCAATGCGATTTACTCTAAGGTAGACAAGCTCGGCCTTTGCCGATACGACATAGACACGGGTGTCAGCGAAGAGCAGAGGGTCTTGCTCGCCAAGGCTTTCGTGGCGGTCTGCAAGAGAATCGGAATCGACGTGCATCGCGCAATCAGGGAGATAAATCAGCTCAAAAGAAGGAGGCTCATATGAGCGCACAAAAACCGTACTACCATATCGCGTCCGTGCTCAATGTGCCGACGGTATTCGCAAGCATCGAGTACCCGAGGGACGAGCCGCCAGAGAGCATCGAGATTGACGGCACCGTGTGGAAGAGGGTTGACGATGGCGAGTCTGATTGAGCGCGACCGTCCCAAGCAGCTCGACTACAAGGAGATTTTCGCCACGACAATGTACGAGATGATTTGCGAGATATTCCCCGCCCACGGAATCGAGCAGATGGACGAGGAGGAGTTCGACAAGATGGTGACGGAGATTACGCGCGAGCACTACTGGCCCATACTCGGCGAGTTCCGAAAGAAGAACGGGCTTAGTTTGACATCTGGCATAAGGTTCCGTTGGTAAAGACATCCCCGCAACTGCGCGGGGATTTTTAAAAATAGTTCTTTCCACAATGATAAGTATATTATATAATGTAAATATAAGCAAAGTACAGTATTAAAGCAAGGAAAGGGGTTAGAGTGAACTTCGCCACTGGAAGGAAGATGAGGGAGGTGCCGAGGAAGCAGTGGCCCTTCATGCCGTCAATCGAGACGGTACCTCTGAGAGTGTGGTTGAGCAACGACTATCTAGCCGTGCTCTATCAGCAAAGGATTGACGGAAAGAAGAGGCTGACCGTCAACAGGACTAGGATGAACGGGAGGAGTTGGAGGGACGGAATCACTTGGGACGAGCTACAGCGAATCAAGAACGAGACGCTTGGTGCTGACGTGTGGTGCGTCGAGGTTTACCCTCCGGATTCAGAGCTGGTAAACGTAAGCAACATGAGGCACCTATGGGTTCTGCAAGAACCTCCCGAGACTAGGTTCCCAAAAGAGAGGGTGTTCAGCGACGATGACGCTAAGGTCGCGGTAGGAATGATAAGGAAAATGATTGGGAGGAAGTAGATGAGGGTCATATGCATAGGAAGCATGCACGACCGCATCGCAGTGAGGGATTATACGGGAAAAACCGTATTCACTGGGAGCGGAAAGGAGCTTGTGGACGTGCTCAAGTCTCACGAGAGGCTGATGGAAGAGATAGACATGGACGAGAGGGGAGAAGAGTGGACTGGACGGACGAGCAGCGAAGGCTTCTGGTCGAATGCGCGACACATGCGACGATAGTGACTGGACACGACCTGCAAGAGTGCCTGACCGAGCTGCATGTCTTGGTAAAGGCTTACAAGGCGGGAAAAGCCGACGAGGACGGGAGGAACAAATGACTCATGAGGAATGGAGTATGAAGAGATGGGCATAACCAACAAGCTCAACCTGCCGCAGCCGTTTGTAGATGCGGCCACCAATGACCACAAGTATAAGCACCACAGGTACAGCGTGACGGAGGTTCTAGGCGGTACGTGCGAGGCCGTCCTGAAGCGCAGGCACGCGGGCGAGGGAGAGGAAGACGTTGCGGACTCAGTCTGGCGTATACTAGGTTCCGCCGTCCACAAGATTCTTGAGGAGGCAGAGTCAACCGAAAGTCAACTCCAAGAAAACTGGTTCAGCGTACCGATTGGAGACAACGGCTACGAATTGAGCGGTATATTCGACCTGTACGACGGCGATACGCATACAGTCACGGACTGGAAGACGTGCGCGACGTGGAAAATCATATTCGGAGACTTTGAGGATTGGCGAAAGCAGACGCTGATGTACTGCTGGATGCTGAGAAAGCTCGGACTAGAAGCCGAAAGCGGCGAGATTGTCGCAATCATGCGAGACCACAACATGAGGAAGGCTAGGACTGAGAAGGATTACCCGCCGCATCCAGTCTACAAAATCGGCTGGGACTTCACATACGAGGACTTCGACCAAATCGAGAGCGACATCATGTTGTGGTTCTCGAAGGTCATGCACGAGGAGCAGCTTCCAGACTCGAAGCTCACGCCGTGCAGCCCAGAACAGCGTTGGCACAAGGATGACAAGTGGGCCGTCAAGAAGAAGGGCGTGAAGAGGGCTGTTCGAGTCTACTCAAGCAAGCAGGACGCATACCAACGTGCCGCTGGCGAGAACATGGAGGCCAAAGGCGAGCCGTTCTATGTCGAGGAGCGCAGGGGCGAGGATACCAAGTGCGAGTCGTACTGCTCGGTTGCCGAGTTCTGCCCATACTACCGAGCGTTGATGAAAGATAGAGAGCAATAAGCCAGAGAAAAGCCCATGAGAAATCGGGGTAAAAATTTTGAAAAAAGTGCTTTACATGAAACAAAACATAATGTATAATATAAGTGAACAGCGGGAAGGAAAGGTCTTCTCGCACGACATAGGAAAGGACAAGACATGGAAATCGAGACATTGAAGGCCATCTACGAGGAGAAACAGGCAAAGTACCAGTCGCTGTGCGATGCGTTGAATGCTGCCAACGAGGCGCAGAGAAGAATCAAGGAGATGTGCGACGCCGCCATGACCGACATGCACAAGGCTGGCGAGGAGCTTCTTGGAGCCATGAAGCAGTAGATAGCATAAAAGCAATGGTTTCACCTATGGAGGGTCGGTTTTCTGGCCCTCCAAATTTTTTGAAAAAGTTCTTTACATTTATGTTGTACTGTTGTATACTGTAATTAAGGCAAAGGGAAAACAACCCGAAAGGAAACTACCATGTATCAGGACTTCGAGACTTTGAACGACCTCATTGAGTATCTTCAGGAATTGGCGGAGCAGGAGGACAAGGACGGCAACCTCATAGGTGAGCTTCCAGTGGCGATAGCCCACCAGCAGAACTGGCCGCTGGCAGAGCGAATCAGCGCGGTGACCGTGGCAGAACGGGACGGCAACAAGGTATGGATTGCGGCAAGCCCTGCATACAATCTCGACTACGCCCCGAGGAGCGCTTGGGAAGGCGGCATCGAGGGAATCGATTGGGAGGAGTAGGCATGGACGAGAGTATGACAAGAAAGGTGCTTGACCAGTTCCACAAGGAGTACGACTTCATGTACGAGCACGACCGCACGGCATACGTCGCTGGGTACGACGAGGCTCTGGAATACGGGGACAGGCTCATAGCAGAGCGCCATCCGATAGTAGCGAGCCTATGCAAGATGAGAGGCGACATATTCTCAAGCGACAGGGAGGTGGCCGCACTAGGGTTTGCGGTATCGGAGATACTGGGATAGAAAGCAATGTGGCCCTGAGACAACCTAAGCTGTTCTCAGGGCTTTTCTCTAATCAGTCCAACAACTACACCAGAAACGAATGGAAGCTCCTCAAATCGCCCCAAAACAAGCCAAAAAAGTTCTTTACATATAGCAGACAATACTATATACTAGACTATAGCAAAGGAAAAAAGGCGAGGGGAGCCTACAATGACAAGCATCTACATCACAAGCGCAGGTGGGACCTTGGTGGCAGAGGTCAACGGCGTTAAGCGTTATGAACTCACCGACTGCATCTACGACATGGGCTGGGGCTTCGGCGAGTGCCACGAGATAGACTTCGACATGGACGAGCAAAACGACGTGTGGGCGCTTGTCGACGCAATTTACGAAGAGAGCGAGGAGGAGTAGCGATGACCACGGCAGGGAAACTCAAGGCCGCGTGCGCAAAGGCTAGGAAGGCCACCGAGACCGCAAGGTGGGCTGCTTTTGACGAAAGCCTCACGGAGGAGGAGTTCGACCAGATATGCGAGGACGAGCTTGAGGCAAAGAGGACGTTCACCGTGCACCTCACGAGCTTCCTCGGAATCAGCATGGAGGCGGCTCACAGGATGGTATTGCTCAGGTTCGACGATACGTGCGCACTGGTGTCAAAGCTTGCGTAAAGGAAGGTGTCAGCTATGACCAAGCTCATGGAGTACACATTCATGGACTGCCACGACAGGATGGAGGCATTGAGAGAGTCGGACATCGACAGGTACTTTCGCATTCTGGAGCTTTCGGTTGATGAGAGCGAGGACATAGCAAGGCTGCTCATGTACGCCGCATACTTCCACGGATGCGTACTGATAAGACGCGAGGGACATGGGACGCAATGGCATTACCTCCACAAGTCTGCAAAGTACGGCAACGACCTACAGCTCACCACATGGGACGAGTACGGCCCAGTGAGCGACGAGAGGATAAGGGAGTCGGGAGACCTCTCGTATCTCATGAACGGTACCGTAAAGGCATACACGGAAACCGTTTAAGAAAGTTCTTTACAAATTTAAACATTTACTATATAATGTATAGTACAGCAAAGGAAAAAAGAAAGGAGCTGTGATATGAGGGTTTGGAGCACCCACAGGCCAGTAAGCATCGGGACATACCCGAGAGAGTACGGCGTCATCGCCATCCACAACTTCGACCGCAGGGAATGGGTCGAGGAGATTCACAACTACGCTTGGGGCTACATCGACTTCGAGCAGGACCTTCCGAAGCCTGAGCAGGACCACTACGACCTGCGTCCAGAGCGTCACGCCAACAAGGAGCTTGAGCAGGCTGCAAGGGCCATGGCGAGGGCACTCCAAAAGAGCGACATGAGCCGCATTACCAAGATTCTCGAAAGGGCATACGACAAGGGACTGATAGAAAGCGACGATGAGCTGGTCAAAGAGGCACAGCTCTACATGTAGCGAAGGAAGGAAACGAAATGCCACTAATCTACACACCGAGGGGACGGGCTAGGGAGTATAGCCCGAGGGCGCTCAACATCTACCTGTCATGCACGCACGGGTGCGAGTACTGCTATGCCCCCAGTTGCAGGCATCAGACTAGGGAGCAGTACTTCGCCAAGCCGTGGCCGCGCAAGGACATAGCCAAGAAGCTCTGGAAGGAGCTTGACCAAGAATCTCCAAAGGAGCAGGTTCTTCTGAGCTTCATCGGTGACGTGTACTGCGAGACGCACGACGAGAACATGGCCACGAGGGAGTGTCTGGAAGCGCTCTATGCACACAACGTCCCTGTGGCGATACTTACCAAAGGCGGGTACAGGTGCCTCAATGACCTAGAGCTGTTCCGAAAGTTCGGAGAGCACATCATGGTGGGAACGACGCTCACGTTCGACAACCCGACAGACAGCTCAAGATGGGAGAGCGGCGCGGCCAGTCCATACGAGAGGGTCGATACGCTCGAAAGGCTTCACAAGTCTGGCATAAGGACGTTCGCCAGCTTCGAGCCTGTCATAGACCCAGCCCAGAGCCTACACCTGATGAACATCACGATAGACGTTGATTGCGTCGATGTCTACAAGATAGGAAAGCTCAACAACTATAGGGGGCTGGACAAGCAAATCGACTGGACTGACTTCCTTGGAAAGGCGGTGGGCATTCTTCGTGAGGCGGGAAAGGAGTTCTACGTGAAGGAGGACTTGAGGAGATGCGCTCCGACAGTCGAGCTGTTCGGCGATGAAACCATTGCGGATGCTCATTGCGTGAGATGAGGAAGGTGGGAATACCCACCTGCTGAATGTTGGGAGAGTTGGAGGTTTTGAAGCATGGATGATGAGCTGACATGCACATTCTGCGGAGCTAAGAGGTCGCAGGTCAGTAAGATGGTCACGAACAGCCACGGCGCTGTCATATGCGACGAGTGCGTTATGCAGGCGCTTCGGCTGATGGTGTATGGACAAGCAAGAGACGAGGGAGAAGACAATGGGAGGACTTGAGTACAAAACCACGGTTCCTAGGTGTCAGGCCATGGTCGATGAAATCACAGTCGAGTTCGATGAATACGGAATGTTAGAGCATAGGACTGGAAAGCGGGATAAAGTCCTAGTATGGCCCATACCAACAAAAGACGGTGAATTTGTCGTGGAGTACGAGGAAGGGTACTGCGGGAGGGTAAAACCCGAACGCCTGAAGTTCCTAGACAGCAAGGAGATTTTCGACCAGTACGATTGGAGCCAGCATGCCTAGACGCAGGTTTGCAGATGCCGCAGGATACACTCACCACTGCTGGGAGTGCAGTCACGCGAAGGGTTGGAGGCGCGTCAGCACCATCGATGGACATGAGGCCCAGTGCGAGCTTACTGGCGCAAGGGTCGGCAAGTACGACAGCCCGAACAACCCTTGCAGCCGCATACCAGACGGGTGCGATTGGAGTGAGTCATGACCATAGACGATGCGATAGAGTACGAAAGACGTGTCGCTAGGGAGCATAGATACGGAGAGAAAGACCATGCGTATCACATGCAACTCGCCGAATGGTTGAGACAGGCGCGTGGGTCAGAGAAGGCCGCAAGGTGGTACACGAAGAAGATTGAGGAGCTTGAGAACAGGGTCAACGCCCTTGCAAGACTGCTTGACGAGATGACCGAGGAGCATTGCAAGCAGATTAATGAGAACAAGGAGCTTCGTAGTCTGCTATCCGCTTACTACAACGCACCGTGCTCCAATTGCGACCCGTGGTCTGATTCGTGGGGTGGATGCATGCATAGCGATTGCGGAAACTGCATGCTTGCAAAGAAGGCGGTCGAGCTTGGAATATCGGAGCGGGAATGATTACATTTGAGCGTCCAAAAGAGCGTGTGGTCGGAGTCGGCGAGCACATAGAAGGAATTGGCGTGGTTCTCGACCCTGATGACTTTCTAAACTATGCTGAAGCTATTCATAGGCAGACAGCGCAAATAGACAAGTCAATCAGGGAGATGAACAGAAAGATAGCGACCGGGTATCCATCCAACCTATGTGAGTACTTCACCTTCAACAACATCGACTTCGAACACGACGATATCCATTGCACGGTAGACTTCGACGGACTGCGGAAGAAGGCGTGGATGGAGCAATGACCACCGAGCAAATCATAGGCTTCACGCTCATCGGTATAATACTCCTTGTGGCCGTGGGCGTTGTGTGCTACGTCCTCGGATACGAAGTTGGAAGGGGCAAATGATGCCAGCCGAAATCACCTGCCAAGTCTGCGGGAAGGTCTTCGTCGGTCGCAAAGGCTCGAAGTACTGTTGCAAGGCGTGCTACCGCAAAGCGTCCGAGCAGAGGAGAAAGCAGGCCGATTCGACATTTTTTGATAGATGCCTACCATCGGCTATAAAAGCCGTGGCAGCTTGCGACGAAGAGACAATCGACAGGTTGACCTCGATTTTCGCCACGAACGACCGCTACTCCGCGTCAAAGCTGAAAAGAGGATGGGTGCAGAGCGGGCCGTCATTCAAGGGACGAGTCTGCGAAGTCTGCGGAAGGAAATTCAATGCAAATAGCTCGACTCAAAAGTATTGCAGCCGTGAGTGCGTCAAGGTCGCAAAGAAGAGGAAGCAGATTACGACCAAGGATAGGCACACGGAGGCCGCGAGGATTGCGGTTGGCGGGCTGTCTGACGAGGCTCGGACGAGGCTTGCACACTTGATGGGAGTTGATGATTGATGGCATGGGACAAGGACAGACCAGTAGCGCCGTTCGGAGTCTACGGGAAGAAGACGTTTGCATACGCTGACGGCAAGCGCGAGGACATGATGCCGTTCACCTACCACAAGCCGAGCGAAGAGGACATCGAAGAGGCTTGGAAGAGCGGAAGAGCAGTGGTCGTTCCGTATGAAGGTGGCTGGAACGGAGTCGAGTTCAGGCCGTTCAAAGACGTCGAGCTGAACCTGACGTATGCAGGCTGCAAAGGAGAAAGAAGCACGTTCTGGTGGAGGGACAAGAACGGCGTGACCTATCCGATGTTTGCCAAAGAGATTGACAGGCTGCTGGAAATGGGACTCCTGTCAAGAGTCATGGGCGGAGTCTGGTCGGCAGAGAAGAGGGGCCAGAACTACGGGATAAGGCTTGAGCAACTGCACTTCAGGGATTCATCGGCCAATACGACTTCCGAGTAAAAGAAGGGCCTCGGGTCGAGATTGACTCACATCCAATTGCAGCAGACGGGGAGGGCAAAACCTCCCCAATTTTTTTTGAAAAAGTTCTTTACACCAACAATGAACTAGTGTATAATATGAATTAAGCAAAGGGAAAAACAAGCCCAAGGAGGAGCCAAAATGACTTACAGGATTTACAAGGGTTACAGCGGAACCAAGTGTGTTCGCAAGTTCGACAACCTCGATGACGCGAAGATGTGGTGCTGGCTCAAGGACAGGGGCGAGGAGCCGTATCGAATCGAATGGGTCGAGGAAGCTGACGAGGAGCACGGAATACCGGAGCGCAAGAACAAGATGTTCTTCTAGGACAAGGCCAACGGGAGGGGCTTAATCCTCCCATCAATGGCAAGAAAAGGAGAGGGAACCATGAAGGAAAACAAGGTGATGAACGAACTCACCAAGAAGCTCAACGCATACGAGCGTGAGCGCAAGGCATACGAGGACTCAAAGGAGGAGGCGCGCAAGCAGGGCCACGAGGCGTTGATGGATTGGTACGAGAACGGCCCCAAGAAGCCTGAATATCCGCTCACTGGCGGTCAGTCTAAGGCATGGAGCATGTGGTACTGGAACGAGCGAGATGAGATGAACTTCGATGACTTCGTGTGGGAGCACGATGCCAAGGACTTCATCGACACGCTGAGGGCGGCAGGGGTCAAGACCTTCACGGTCACCAACCAGAGCACGTCACTGATGGAGAACATGCACTGGTTCCAGCAGAACGGTTGCACGCTCATGGGGCTGTGCGAGGTCGAGGAGACCGACGAGTGGAACCGAAAGCACTACGGGAACAAGATGGGCGTGAGGTTCGCCCTCTAGAGCCTTCAACACGGCAACGGGCTGGTGCCGAAAAACCAGCCCACGCTCAAAGGATTGGAGAGAATATGGGACTCGACCAGTGGCTAGTAACGAACAGCAAGGGAATGAGCAAGGCAATCAATAAGCTGGAGAAAGGAGCGCCCGACTACGAGACAAGATGGGTCAATTACCGTTCGAGGAATGGGATAGTGGCCGAGTGGAGAAAGGCCAACCAGATTCACGGATGGTTTGTCAAGAACGTGCAGGACGGCAAGGACGATTGCGGTCGCTACGAGGTGGAAGTCAGCCAACTCAAGGAACTTCTTGAAACAGTGGACAAGGTTCTGGATAGCACGAGGCTAGTCAAGGGCATGGTGAGCAACGGATACTCCTACGACCACAATCTCAACAAGGTCCACCACATGGCAGAGGGCCTAGTGCTTGAGGACTCAAAGACGGCCAGAGAGCTGTTGCCGACCCAAGAGGGATTCTTCTTCGGAGGCACCGACTACGACGAGTATTATTGGTGCGACCTAGAGTGCACAAAGGAGCAGTTGGAGAAGATTCTCGGAATGGTGGAGAAGGGCGAGGACGGCTGGGGCTGGCATTACAAGGGTGAGGAAGACTGGAACCTCACCATAACGTACCACTCAAGTTGGTAGGAACCATAGGCCCTGAGACGCACACAGCCAATCTCAGGGCCTTTTGTGCTCAAACATTGACAACCCACCAGACAAGAGAACCAAAGGCTCAAATCGGCTTAAAATTGCCCAAAATAATTCTTTACATCCATAATCAGTTAATGTATAATAAAGTTAAAGCAAGGGGATACAAAAGAAGGGAACCAGCGATGAAGGTACAGGAACTCAGGAAGAACGACAGGCTCTACAGCAACGTGTGCGGCCACAGGTATTGGTACTTCACGGGAAGGACGCTCAAGAAGACGGGTTATCCCGACTGGGGCAAGGTCAAGAGGTATCGCTTCGAGGATGTCTGTGGACACACAGAGGACTACACGGCAGAGGAAATCGAGAAGCACTTCGAGAAGCGCTAGACAAGCAAAGGAAAATCTGGGAACGGGAAACAGGCATCACCATTCCCGCGTATGGAAGGAGATTCGGCAATGGGTGCATGCAACTTCATCGAGTTTTCTAAGGCAAAGACGGCACGCGAGGCGTTTGATGCGTTGGTAAGCGACGCAGAGTTCCAATACGGGCATGGCCCTTACAACGGAACAATATCAACTACAAGGCTCAGCAGCAGGTCGCCAAAGGTAGTCCGCAAACAGTACACGGAAAAGGCCCGTGAAGAGGCAACGAAGATTGCAGAGATGGATGGATGGGGCGAGAAGTGGGAGTCTCGCATCCTAGACCTCGGAATCGTCGGATGGGAGGTGTCTACCTACGAGAAGACGCCACGCACGTCTCAGATAGCTGCCAAGGTCTCCTATCAGACGTTCTATGTGGGATACGCGGACGATAATGAGATATGTTGCGAGAAGACGGCGGCTGCGGCAAAGCAGAGGGTAATCGACCACATGGAACGCAACGGACATGGCGTGGTCGAGCGCTATCAGGTTAGAAAGGAGAGTAGATGTCTCAAGGATGGCAAGGTCATGAACCAGAACAGGGTTGACACACGCTCTTTCGAGATGGTCCGCAAAACACGGGTCACGAAATCAAAGCCAAAGAGCAGAAACGCAAGGGCAGTACACATGTGGGCGTTCTACGGCTGGGCAAGCTGCTAGACAAGCAAAGGAAAATCTGGGAACGGGAAACAGGGATTACCGTTCCCGCATATGAAAGGAGAAACAGATGGGAATCAAGATTACCAAGTACGAGGACATTGACTGGGGCGAGGACGATTTCTGGCGTGTACGCATATCACCAGATATCGCGCGGAAGATGCTCGGCAAGAACCACAAGAACAATCGAGACGAGAAGCGCCGCAGGGAGCAATACCAGCGGGACATGGAGAAGGGCCGCTGGGTGGAGAAGGACGGCAACACGATAAAGTTCGACGCAGACGGAACCCTTTTTGATGGCGCCAACCGTCTCAGGGCAATCATCGCCTCTGGGAAGACGCTGGACCTCGACATAAAGACGGGATGCCCAAAAGCCGCCATGATGACCGTCGATGACATTGCCGTAAGAACCAATGCCGACGCCATAAAAATAACTCTCGGCATGAACGACCAGAACAACGTGGCAGCAATATCGAACGTCGTGCAACTTCTGAGGAACGGAGCTTACAACACAGGAACCCACGTCGGCGTCAGCGTCAAGCCGACGAGACAGGAGATAGTCGAGTTCGCCGACATGAACAGAGAGCAGATAAGGGGAGCGATATCAAAGGGACGAAAGGCCTCCAAAATCGGCATCAAGGGAATGGGCATCAGGCTTTGGTACGTCTGCTATTGGCTGACGTCGATTATGAACGAAGAAAAGGCCGACGAGTTCTACGAGTCCGTCTGCTCAATGGACGGCATAGGGGAGGGGTTCGTCGAAGACGCGTTGCTCAAAGACCCGGAGACTGGGAGGCAGAAGCCATCGCAATGGATTTGCTACAAGTATGTCAGGGAGTTCGACAGGTTGATGATGCACAACCGGAGGGAGGTCGGCGGAACCCCAGAGAGGGTCGCAGCCGCATACAAGACGATATGGAAGGACTACGTTGACCACATGATTGAGACAAAAGAAGTTGGATTTACATTCATCAGGCAGTAGCGATTAAGAAGCTCATGGGATGGTCAACGAATAACATGGTATAAATTGGCATGGTATGGGTATAATGGTAAAAGTTTAGCAATAACACAAACAGAAAGGAACATAACATGCCATTTGACCCAATGAAGAACGGATTCACGACGGTACCAGCGAGACGGGACGGAATACCTACCGATGGATGCTATCTGAGGGTGACCAAGGAAGCCAACGGAAGGAGAAGACTGTCGCTGATTCTGAGCAAGGAAGTAACGGAGAGAACCAAGAAGCTGTTCGGCAAGACATGCGACGTAGCTCTTAGGGAAAGCGACGCGACCATAGCGCTCTATGAGGGTAAGTCACGCAAGCTCATAGACGATTACGGCGGGAAGTCACTTGTGAACATATCTCACATGATGGCAGACGTACAGGCTGTAACTGGCGATTTCAAGAGGCTTAAGTGCATACCGAAAGTCCTAAACGATGGCGAGGCCATATCGGTAACACCGTGCATTCATCACCCATCAATGGATAGGTAGACAGTTAGGAGAAAACATGAAAAAGAGCACGTTCAAGAAGCTGTTCAACATCTACGACGCATTGGTAGACGCTGACCACAGTCACCTTATTGAGGCAGAGTTCAAAGAAGAGATTAAGGATATGCGCGACATACTCTTCGAAGTAGCTGAGGACGGATTAGATAGCGAAGACAAGGAGTTTAATTCCGAGAAGGAGATTCAAGAATATCTCTCGAAGTGGACCAAATTCGGAATTGCATATGAGGAACCTAAACCAGCGGAGCACAGCGGCGTGATTTTCTGGTCACAGCGCGACCACAAGATTAACGACTCAGACTCGATGGACTGCTGGCCCACGTGGTGCGATGGAAGGTTGGTCAGAATAGGCGAGAAGGCCGTCTCTATGAGAGGGCCGCTTGAGATAACGGGAATCGAACTTGTAGATGGTGGATACCACCTGTGGGGCTATGTCGATGACGGTGAAGTTGATGATGTCACAGGTATGCATCTCAAGCGTAAGTACATCATAGATTCAGGAAGCAGCGAGCACTCGCACCCTGTACGAGAGGGCGAGTATTGCGACTTCTGGCCCGAGTCTGAGGAGGACGCACTCGAATATTACGGAAAAGAGGTCTTGTACAAAAACACTGGGAGGGCGCATCTACTGGAGGAAGATGATGGGCAAGAAGGTTAGAAAGCTGTACGTCGAATATTTCGAGGATTGCATAAAGAACGGAATGCTCGACTATAAGGATGGACTCATAGGCGCACTCGACGGTGGATATTACGGGGCGGTCGTGGAGCACACGTACTGGGAGCTTTACGACCCAGACGATATGGCGGTGGAATCCTATAGACAAGCGACTACGCAAGCGTTCGAGCTTTGGAGAGAGTACGGCTCACAAGTCATAATGTTTGACAAGGACGCGGAAATCGCCATCGGTAAGACCGAGCAGAGCGGGGAGTTTTCAGAGATGCAAGTATGCGAGTCGTTTCCGTACACGGTGGCATACCTCATGTTCAACCACAACAGGCTCTATGACGGAGCATTCATCGTCATAGACAAAGATGACGGCGTGCTCATGGATATGGAGTTGCCAAAAATATCGAAGGTGTGCGAGATTGCTGGCATTCGGGGCGGAATGTCAAGCGCGACCGATATAGACGAGCAAGTCTACAACACCGAGTACGTCAGAAACCTATGCATGTACACTGCTGCGATAAACGCCGACATAAACATCGTCTACAAGCCACCAACTGACAAAAGGGCACTTGGAAACCCAAAGAAGCGCAGGAGTTCGGCAACTGTGACGGAAGTTGGATTCAGGATAGGCTCGTCGTTAAGAGAGTACGGCCGCTCCGTGTCAAGAGGAGACGGAAGCGGCGCAACAGTTAGGCCGCATGTCAGACGAGCACACTGGCACCGATTCTGGACTGGCCCGATGGGTGGCGATAGAAAGCTCGTCACAAAATGGCTCCATCCGTGCCTAGTCGGTGTCGGTGAGGTGCAAACGACATTACATAAGGTAATTTGATTTGGAGAGGTGCGAGAGTACGAAATCGAGGTGAACGATGACTGATGACTACGAGCCGATGATTCACGACTCTTGGTGGGATAGGCAAGTCGGAGGCTCACCAGAGGAAAAGACGATAGCAAGGCTAAGGGCGGAGAACGCGAAGTTGCGCAAGTATGCCAAGCTGTATGCTGGCGTAGTCAAGACCAATTGTGACTTCTGCCCATACTGCGATGACTTCGAGGTATGTAAAGACGCGGAGGTTGAGCCGATGAGTGAAGGATGCGCTCTGTACGTTGAGATGCGCGAACTTGGAATCGAGGTGGAGGAATGAAGCTGTCCGAAGCCATCCGCAATTGGAAGTCCAACATAACCACCCATATGGCGGTCGAATACGTGCTGACGCTGCGTGCCAACATTAACGCCTTCTCCGATGCGGCACAGTCACTCGAAGACGATAACGTCAAGCTGAGGGAGCTTGTGCGGGACATGTGGAATGGCATGTGCGGATACGGGCACGATTGCCGCTTCTGCGAGCACTACGAGCTGTACGAGGGGCAGAGCCTCGTCGGCGAGTGTGAGTATCACAGGCGTCTGCGCGAGCTGGGAATCGAGGCGTGACGATGGGCAAGAACTATGATTATGCACTGACCCTTATCGAGAACGAGGTCAGAAATGATTGCGAGTACTACGTCTATTCGCGGTTGCGTGATGTGGTTGACGGCCTTGAGAACGACAATGAAGCGTTGACTAGGCTTCTCAAGGACGCGCTTGAGAAGAAGTACTCGAAAGAGGACGAGTTGCAAGTCGAGAACACCAAGTTGCGGGAGCTGGTGTGCAGGTACGTAGAGTACACGAGCCAAGACCGCTGTGAGGGATGCGTGTTCAAGTTAAGATGCAACGACGGCGAAGTTGACGAGTGCTGGCAGCTCACGGAGATTCGGGGGCTGGCACGCGAGCTGGGAATCGAGGTAAAGGAATGAGCGAGTTCATAAGGCTTCCAGAGGTCAGGATTGAGGGCATAGAAAAAAACGTATACATGGAGCCTTCACTTGTAGAAGTGGACGGCAAATACAGGCTTCATCACATAACGGTAAGTGGTGTGCTCTACCCGAGCAGCAAGTTCGTGCCGTTGGAGCATCTTGGCAAGCGCCGTCGAAAGGTCGTAGACGTGGAGCTTGAGAACCAGAGGCTACGAGAGCTGTGCGAGATGGCCGCATCGAAGCTGGACACCGACGAAGCCGACGATGATACAAAGAGCATCCTTTCCGCAATGAGAGAGCTTGGTATAGAGGTCAGTGGATAGACATGACTTGGAACGAGTTGATGGGACGCATACTGTTCGAGATTATCAGGAACCCGAGCGTTGCGAACATGCCAGCGATGGTATGGCTTTTCGATGACGTGGCGTATCGAAGCGGAGAGCACGAGATTTGCAGCCTCGACGCATGCTTTCCAGAAGACGCCGTTTCCGATGACAACAGGCTGTCAATGAACCTTCTTGAGGATGATGGTATGTTGTCTATGTAACTGTAATTCAAATCAGAAATGATGTAAGCAATGGAGTATGAAAGGGACAACATGAAAAGCCTAGAGAAGCTTAGGAAGGTTGCCGAGGAGCAAAGCAGCCCAGTCATGTGCAAGCTCGTGAGGGTATACACAGACCAAGACGGGATGTCCGCCGACAACAAATCCATCATGGAGGCTCTGGGAAACGCCATAGACGAGATAGAGGAGGAGCTGGCAAGATATTACGTGGAGCTTCCGAAAGACAGCGATGGGGTGCCAATCCGTCCAAATGACGAGATAGTGGTTAGCTATCCAGACACGGAGCCACAGCTTAGTACGGTAACTGCACTAATACTCAGCGACAGATGGGACTTCGAGCAATCGTGCTATGAAACGGACAGTCGTGACGTAAATAACCTCAGCGACTTCTATGAACATGTGAAACACGTCCAGCCTGATTCATGGGAAAGCATCGAAGAGGACGCAAGGAAATGGATGTATGAGAACGGAACGCCATGTGGCGTCATGAACTTCATAAGCAGATGCAAGGCTCTGGAAGGTGTGAAGTGAGCTACATAGACGAGAACAGCAATCTAAAGCCGTGTCCTTGGTGCGGAACGACGCTGGGATACTACGCGAAGAAGTATTCTCTTGGCGTACCGTACTACAAGTTCGTACACAGCACGGAACGATGCAACATTACAGTCGAGACCGATTGGTACAGAAGCAAAGAAAAGTGTGACGGGATATGGAACGACCGAGCTGCCGTGTCATAGGCTTTTTCTGCAACCAAAGCAAGAAGGGGAAGAGGTGACGAGAGATACCCGCATTGCGGGGCCATGCTCGCAAGAACAAAAGCGGGTGACTCCGACTCGATTTCATGAGGAGGTGTGGGATGAGCGAATGTACGATTCGTGAAATCGCAGGCTACGTCGCAATCACAATCATGACCGTCGCGGCGTTGTTTTCGATGAGGAGATAGCACTTTCATGAATACATCAACAAACCCACTTCGTTGTGATACAATTCAGAAATTGACGTATGGTTGCAGCTAACGTCCCAAACAGCCAAACAACCCCGATAGCTGCAACCTATCGGGGTTGTTTTTTATCGGAGGGAAGCATGGCGGAGAACTTCGGCTCGTTCTTCAGCGACGTGGGAGGCGGAGAGGGAGAGCGCTGCAACTACACTACCAGATTGGACACCTATGGATGCGGATGCGCCCATGACTGCCGCTATTGCGTAGACCCAGAAACCCTCGTGCTCATGTACGATGGCACTCATAAGCCTATTAAAGACGTACAGATAGGTGATGAGATTTATGGCGTGTCGTGGCAAGGCAATTACACGAAGTACACCTATGCCGTTGTGACCAATAAGCACATCACGTGGAAGCCGTCATACAGGATAGAGCTGGAAAACGGCACGGCCATTGTCCGCTCTGGCGACCATAGATGGCTCACCGACAGAGGATGGAAGTACACCATCGGTGAGGAAACTGGCGAAGGCCGCAGGCCGCATATAACCATGAACAATCGAATGATGGGTCTCTCACACTACGACTTCACGCCGTATAAGGAGAGCGAGCGTTACAGGGAGGGTTACATAGCTGGCGTAATGGAGGGAGACGGTACCGTCCGTGAGTATCATTACGATGATGGCGACGTCTACCAAGTCAGGCTTGCCATGAAGGAATATTCGGCGGTCAAGAGGACGCGGAAGTACCTGAGTGGATTCGGAATCGAAACCCATGAGTTCTCGTTTCCCATGAGGGACCGTGACGGCAACGTAGTGGATACCGTAGCCATACGAACAAGCAAGCAAAGCGATTATCGATTTGTACGTGGCCTGATAGATGCAAGAACGTCCCAGCCGACCGCAGGCGACGCCGACTATATGCGCGGATATCTCGGTGGAATCTACGACGCCGAAGGAACCTCCGACAAGTATATAAAGCGGATATTTAATGCCGATGACGAGGTCATATCCTATGTGTGCAAGTGTCTTGACGCGCTCGGATTCTCTTACACGCTCGACAAGGATGCCCAGCGAAAGAACTCGGTGGTAAAGACGATACGCCTCACTGGCGGCATCCAAGAGTCATTCAGGCTCATGCAGGTGATAAACCCAGCCATAAGGAGCAAGTTCACCTTAGACGGCGTCACGCTGAAGAATCCGTATGCGGGAGAACTCAAAGTGAAGTCAATTACTCCGTATTCGGATTCTCAGGAGCTTGTGGACATAACCACAACGACGGGAAACTTCATTGCAAACGGGTGCGTGTCGCATAACTGCTATGCAAAGAGCCTGCTGGACTTCCGAAAGAACTGGCACCCAGACAGCCCACATGTGGCCTCCACTTCTGAAATATCGAAGGCACTACGCAAGGTCAAGAGGGGGCAAATCCTACGTCTAGGAGGCATGACCGACTGCTTCCAGCCATATGAGCGGATATACGGGGCCACGAGGCAGGCAATCCAGATGATGAACGCAAGGGGAATCGGATATCTCATAGTCACCAAGAGCGACCTCGTTGCGGAGAAGTCGTATTTGAGGATACTTGACCCAGAGCTGGCGCACATACAGATAAGCGTAACCAGCACAAGTGACGAGCCGAACTTCCTAGGCGAGAGAGCGCCGAAGCCAAGCAGGAGGATAGATGCCGCAAAGAGGCTCCAAGACCTCGGATATGACGTGCAGCTAAGAATAAGCCCATACATACCGAGGCTGGTTGACGTTGACGTGCTTCTGGAATCTGGCATGAGGAAGTGCCTCGTGGAGTTCCTTCGCGTCAACGGATTCATAAAGAAGTGGCTCGGACAGGCAGGATGCGCGACTTCCGAGTACACCTTCAAGAGCGGAGGGTACAGGCATTTGCCGTTGTGGAAGAAGAAAGACCTCATAGAGCCGTTCAAGCAGTTCGAGGAGCTGACCGTATGCGAGGACGAGCCAATTGCATACGAATACTGGAAGGAAAGCGTAAACCACAACAAGGATGACTGTTGCAATTTGAGGAAGGAACTGTAATGTACGAATGCTTTCACTGCGGTAAGAGAGCCGTCATATGGGGTGGAGACTTCTCGTTGGACGAATGGGAGCCAGAGACCGAGGAGAAGGGCGAAGAATGAGACCCGTGCCAGAGTTGAAGGTGGTTAAGGTATGTCGAGTAAGGTAAATTGGAGAAAGGCACAAGGAAGGCCGTGGGACATATATTCCATCACCAACCTTATAAACCATAAGGTGTACATCGGTCAGACGAAACAGCGTCTTCAGACGAGGTTTTCACAGCACCTATGCCCAAGGAGCGCGTGTGGAGCACTTAGAGCAGCCGTAAACAAGTACGGCAAAGAAAACTTTGAACTCATGAAGATAACGACAGCCGCCACGCAAGAGGAGGCAGACATGCTTGAAAGGCTATGGATTCGCCTGTATAGGTCCAATGACCCAAAAAGAGGCTACAACCAGACTGACGGAGGGCGTGGAAACGGCATTGGATTTACTGACGAGGTAAAGACTAGAATGAGCCATGAAAGGGTTGGTGCAAGGAACCCATTCTATGGTAAGCATCACTCTGAGGAATCGAAGCGCAAGATGCATGAATCACACGCTGGGCAACGTCACTATTGGCAAGAGAAACCAGTCGTCTGCATTGACACTGGAGAGCTTTTCGAGAGCATCAAGGAAGCAGCTTTAGCAAAGGGGTTGAACAGCGGAAAGATAGGCGATGTTTGTCGTGGCGCAAGGAAAAGCACTGGTGGCACTTATTGGAGGTATGCGTAAATGAAACAGCAGGCACAGCTAAAGATTGACTACGTTCCAATCGATGACCTTTTGGAATATAGAGGGAATGCAAAGCTCCATCCATCAAGTCAAATCGACCAAATAGCATCTTCAATAGAAGAGTTCAATTTCAATAACCCGATTCTTGCATGGCACAACGAGGACGGAGAGCCAGAGATAGTCGCAGGTCACGGTCGTTTGATGGCTGCTCGCAAGCTTGGACTCCAAGAGCTTCCTGTCGTATTTCTCGACCACCTCAGCGAGGAGGCTAGACGTGCGTACACCCTCGTGGACAATCAACTTACTATGAACAGCGGCTTTGACTTTGGAATCTTACAGAGCGAGCTGAATGAAATCGTAGGCATCGATATGGCCCAGTTTGACTTTAACGTTTCTTTGGATACTGTCGAAATAGCCGAAGACTACGGTGGCGCGGACGAAAACGACGAGGCATACGCGCCGCAGTCGGATACGCACTTTAACTACAAGGAGCAATACGGCGTAATCGTCATGTGCGATGGCGAGGATGACCAAGAGCGCGTATACAACAGGCTTACCGAGGAAGGCTACACGTGCAAGGTGGTGGCCGTGTAATGGCTAAGATAGAGGTACACAACAGAGTGTCCGATTTCAACAGCTACCGAGCCGCCCGTGTAAAGAGCCTGTTCAACGCGGAAAACGGTTGCAACTTCGACTTGGAGATAGACGCGGACCTAGACTTTGACTGGAACATAGGGGTGGTAGTCGGGCCGTCAGGCTCTGGCAAGACCTCAATCGGTAAGATAATCTTCGGCGAGGACAAGATTCACGACTACCGACAGGGGTGGGACAACTCCAAGCCCATCATCGACTGCATAGCGCCAGACGGTGACTTTAACATGGTTACTGGCACACTGGCAAACGTCGGTCTCGGTGACGTACCCGCTTGGCTCAGGCCGTTCAACGTCCTAAGCAACGGCGAGCAGTTCCGCGCTGGGCTGGCTAGGGTCGTGTGCGAGAGGCCAGACGAGATTGTCATTGACGAGTTCACGTCCGTAATCGACCGCCAGATTGCCAAAATAGGTTCTCAGGCATTCCAGAAGGCGTGGAGGAGGTCGAACCCGAAGGGCAAGGTCGTGCTGCTGACCCCGCACTACGACATCTTGGAGTGGGTGCAGCCAGACTGGGTCATAGACACCAAGACAAAGACCTTTCGGAAGGAGCGTCTTCGGCGACCCGAAATCGTTCTCGACATTTGGGAGGTCAACGCAAGTTACTGGCCGTTTTATAAGCCGCATTATTATCTAGACATACCTGAGCCGCCAGCCGCCCAACACTTTATAGGTACGGTTGATGGTGAGCTTGCCTGTCATATTTGCGTATGTCCGTTTTTCAATAGCGGCGGTTATCGTGGAACAAGGCTTGTCACAATGCCAGGGTGGCAGGGTGCTGGCGTTGGTTCCAGATTCCTTAACTTCATGGCGCAATACTGCCTCGATGGAAACGCAAGATGCAACAAGAAGCTCCCGATGTTCTTCCACACCTCACACCCACAATTATGCGGATACCTTAGGTACAGCAAAAAATGGGTTCAGGTATCTGCCCAACTTCACGGCGTAAACAAAAGGAAAAGTGCAGAGTCAATCAAAAGGACGAGCAGAAACAAATCGCCGAAGATGGGGACGGGAATCGGATACGGCGGCCACTTCAGGGCCGTGCAGGGCTTCAAGTACATAGGGGAGCCGAAGAAATGAAGGTGTTCATATGCGGCCAGCGCTCCTTCGGCGCGGCGGTCCTCAAAAGGCTATACGATGACGGCCACGAGATAACGGGCGTGGCCGTAGCGCCTCAGAACGTCAAGAAGGACAAGATGGTGGGGCAGGCGCTCGTCAGGGGCATAAAGGTCGCTGGTGACTGCGAGCGCTTTACTGCTGATGACGTGCCAGACGGGACACAGCTAATCGTGTCGGCCCACTCGCACTGGATGGTCAGCAAGAAGGCCGTACAGCGATGCGAGTACGGTGGCATAGGCTACCACCCGTCGCTCCTCCCGAGGCACAGGGGCCAAGACGCGGTGAGGTGGACGGTTCATATGCACGACTACATCACTGGCGGCACCGTCTACAGGCTCGATGACGTGTGCGACGGCGGCGGCATCCTCCTGCAGAGGCCCATGTGGGTCGACCCGTCATGGGACTACCACGAGCTGTGGAGGCGTTTGTTTCCGCAGGGGGTGGAGATGCTATCTGAGGCGGTAGGGCTCCTAGAATCGGGCAGGTACTGGTTCACGGAGCAGGACGAGAGGTTTGCCACGTGGGAGCCGTCTTGGGACAGGCCAAGGCTCAAGAGGAACGACCTCCCCGAGCTAGGGAGCGGCGGCTATGTTTAGTGTAGGGGACGTGATACGCTCGCCGTGGGGTACGGGCGTTGTCCTGTCGAACGACAAGCTCGGCGGCGCGACAGAGTACTACGTGCTGTGGGTAGGGTTTGCGGCGCACGGTCTAGGTGCCGCGCCATTCAGGGTAACGCAGGAGTTCTCCGACGAGGGCTGCGAGGAATACTGGAAAAGGGTCGGTGACGCGCACCGCCCGCTGAATGAATTGATTGGAGCGTGCAATGCCTAACCCGCAGAATCTGATAGGGCACGAGTTCACCAGCGACCAAAACCGCGAAGAAGCCGCGAAGAACGGCAGGAAGGGCGGAAGGGCCTCTGGCAAGAAGCGCAGGGAGAGGAAGCTCATGCGCGAGATATTCGAGGACATGCTCAAGAGGAAGTACACCAACGCGCAGGGTCAGGAGATGGACGGCGCGACAATCATGTGCATGAAGCAGTTCCAGAAGGCCATCGACGGAGACCTCAAGGCGTTCACAGAGATACGAGACATGGTGGGCGAACAGGTCGTTCAACGCATCGAGATAGACACGATAGACCCAGCTGTGAGGGCCGAGATGGACGAGCTGCTGGGACTGAACGAGTAGGCTGTGTAAATCATAATATAAGACAGATTCAGTCAATTTTTGACGTTCTAGCAGCTAGAGACGCAAAAACGTGACTTTGGTCTTTATCACTACGTGATAACGTCATGCGCGCCTGTTGATAATGCTATACGCACCGAATGATAAAAGGCGCTCGCTCAGACATTTTGGGCGAGTGTTTTCGGTTGTTCACCTTGTCTCATTATTTTGATAAATGCGGTATACTTTGATTGACAAACTTTGGATTACGGGGTTACAATCAACAAGAGGATACCGAGAATATCACGAGGTGATACAAGGAATGGCAACCTACGTAAGCACCAACACAAGCGACTTGGTTGTGCTTGACAAGGATGGCGTCGTACTTGACGAGAGGCACGAGAAGTCACATGGAATCAGCAAGACCGACCAATCTACCGAGGAACCGTACATCAAGCTCTATCTAAGCCACGTGGGCGCGTTCTTCCATCTGCCAGAGTCGGCAATGGACGTGCTGCTCGGCCTATGCTCGCACGCAAACCTCATAGACAGCATATGGGCTGGAAGGCGGAGGGACACTAGGGGACGGCTCATCGACCGCAACGAGGAGCCGAAGGCCGCGAAGATGTATCTCAACGGGGAACTCAAGAAGGACGTGTGCGAATCGCTGGGCATAAGCATGCCGACGCTCAACAGGAGGCTCAAGAACCTTTGCGACAAGGAGATTCTAAGGCGTGTCGGAACTGGAACGTACCAGTTGAACCCCTACATACTCGCAAGGGGCAACTGGGCGGAGATAACGGAGCTGCGTACCACGTTCGACTACGTGAACGGCACAGTCACAACGGAAATGAAGTGCCTAGACGCTGACACCAACGAGACGGTTAAGGTGATGTAGGTGAAAGGCAACTTGCTTGACGGCATAAAGCCGAACGAGGCAAAGATAGAGTCAATCAGAAGGTTTCACGGCCCGACTGATGCGGCGAGGATATATGTCGAGACGTTCGCCGAGTCAACGTCAATGAGCAGGACGGCAAGGGACGTTCTCAAGGCTCTTGCGCAGATAATGGCACACGGGAACGGATTCTGGTATGCATGCCCGAAGGCTCATGAGATTAGGCTGATTAAGTCGTGTCTTAGGCTCACTGACAAGGACTACGACAGTGCTATGGGCGAGATATGGGAACTCAAGTGCATCAGGAAGTCGAACGACGGAATCGGCATCCGCATAGATGACGAGTACATGCCGACGGTTGACGGGAATAACACGCTTGAGAGGTTTGCCATATCACGTAGGAATGACGGAAACTTGAACGTCAACACAGCGTTCGTGTCTTACGACGATTAGGGAATACAAGGACGGGGCAACGGTGGAACCAGTATTTGAGAGGAGCGATGATGCAAGCAGATAAGCTCAAGATAGAATATTTGCCTACCGACGAGTTGTGCATGTACGAAGGGAACGCAAATACCCACAGCGACCGACAGATTGAGCAGATTGCAGAGTCCATAGAGGAGTTCGACTTCTCAAGCCCGATTCTGGCGTGGCACAACGAGGAAGGCGAGGCGGTCATCGTAGCTGGCCACGGACGTTTTATGGCGGCTCAAAAGCTCGGCATTGAAGAACTCCCAGTCGTTTTCCTTGACCATATGACTGACGAGCAGCGTAGGGCTTTCACCCTCGTAGAAAATCAACTCACGAGACTTTCCGACTTCGACGAGGACACGCTACAGGCAGAGCTTGCCAAGATTGATGGCATCGACATGGGGCTGTTCGACTTCCAAGACATATCCGACGTGGAGTTCGACGTTGCACCAGACATTCAGGAGAGGGAAGTCAGGGAGGTCAGAAAGACGTTCTTCCTCGTCTGCTGCACCGACGAGCAGTTGCCGAAGGTTCGGGATATGGTTGCCGAGATAGCACAAGGGGGTGCGGAGGTTGACAGCACGGAGAAATGGTTCGGGGAAGATTAGGGAGAACTCAACCAAGCGCGACAACCACAGCGTTCCGCACAAGGTCCATCTCAGGCGCACGGCCACGAAGGAGCTGGCAAGCGTCAACGTGCTAGACCTGTTCGCTGGCAGAGGAGAGCTTTGGAGTAGACTCGACCCAGACACATACCAAGGAATAGAGGTCGAGAAGGGAAAGAACCCGAACGCAATCGTCGGGGACAACAGGCTGATAATACCCAAGCTCGACCTCTCAAGGTACAACGTCATAGACTGCGACTCGTATGGAGTGCCAGCAGACCAGATAAGACTGCTGTATGAAAACAAGACGCTCCAAAAGGGAACCGTCCTCATATACACGTGCATATCGAACAAGGTCTCGACCATACCAAAGACCCTACAAGATTACGCAGGCTTCCGAGGCAAGATGTATCAGAAGGCCCAGACGCTATTCAACGGATGGGCGGTAGAGCTTTTCTTCGACTATCTGGCCTCGCCCGGAGTCAGCAACGTGTTCGAGTACGAGGAGACACGAGAGCATGGATACACCAAGAAGTACGGATACTTCATCGTCTGATTAAGGAACTGAAATTGAGTAGGCGAGCGGACATAGTGAACGCACTGAGGAGGAACCCAACTGCGCTGGCGCCTAGGCTGGGCTTCGACCTCCTTACAGACCTACACTCCAAATGGTGCAGGGAGATGGTGTTCGGGACGAAAGACCACACGTTGCAGGCGCACCGAGGCTCGTATAAGACAACGACGGTATCAATAGCCCTGTGGGAGCTTCTTATTCTCAGGCCCAACGCGCAGATGGCGTTCTTCCGCAAGACAGACTCAGACGTGAAGGAGATTCTTGAGCAGGTGAAGAACCTGCTGAGGAACGATGTAACTCAATACCTATCCGAGGGGCTTTGGGGCGTCAGTTGCAGGGTCACGACAGACAACATGCTGGAAGTGAGCACGAACCTCACGAACGACCCCAGAGGCGGCGCACAGCTGACTGGAATGGGCATAGGTGGCTCGCTCACGGGCAAGCACTACGACATCATCTTCACCGATGACATAGTGAACCTGAAGGACAGAGCCTCACGCGCCGAGAGGGAGCGCACCAAGGACGCATACCGAGAGATAAAGAACCTGATAAACCGAGGCGGCAAGATATTCAACACGGGGACGCCTTGGCACCCGCAGGACGCCTTCGAAATTATGCCAGAGCCAGAGAGGTGGGCTTGGAACGAGACTGGCCTGATGACGCAGGAGCAGTACGACGAGATAGCAAATGTCACGACACCTTCACTACTCGCTGCCAACTACCAGCTCAGGCATATCCCGTCAGATGACGTGATATTCCTCAATCCACAAACAGGCGCAGACATATCGATGGTCATGCAGGGCCAGTGCCACGTCGACGCAGCCTACTACGGTGAGGACTACACGGCATTCACGGCCATGAACGTCCACGACGGCAAGCGGTACGTCTATGGCAGGATGTGGCGCAAGCACGTCGAGGACGTGACACCACAAATCGTGGCCGAGATAGAGCGCTTGAAGCTGGGGCGCATGTACATGGAGACGAACGCAGACAAGGGCTATGCGGCCAAGGCGTTCAGGGAGAAAGGCGTGAGAGTACAGACCTACCACGAAAAAATGAACAAATTCTTGAAGGTGACCACGTACCTCAAGACGGCATGGCCCGACATTATATTCTGTGAGGGGACGGATGAGGCCTATGTGAATCAGATTTGCGACTTCACGGAGGACGCCGAGCATGACGATGCGCCAGACGGGCTCAGTTCATTGTGCAGGGTAATTAAAGCGGATTCAAAGCCGTATGTGTCACCGTTTAGATAATCATTTACTTGCTTGATTTTCCCCTTTCAAAAAAAAGAGGGGATTTTTTCAAAATAGTTCTTTACAAACTCAAAATAATGCTATATACTAGGATATAAGCAAAGGGAAAACCAACCCAGAGAGGAGTCAAAGATGACTAAGACATTCGCAATCAGCAACGGCACGAAGGTGGCCATCGACTACAACGGCATCGCAAACGTCTACGTACTTCACCATTATGTAGGCAGCGCAATATACGGCATGGGACTTTGCAAGACCATGGAAGAGGCAGAGGCAAGGACGCACAACTTGGCAAAGCAGTGGGGCGGATTCACGGCAACAGAGATTTAGGGTCAGAAAGAGGCGGGGAGCTTCCGCTCCTTCGCTTCGAGCAATCAGGCAAAGGGAACGAACCGAAAGGAAACGACATGAACGCAACATATGCACTCGGAACCGCACTGAGCACACCAGCAGGGTTCATGCTCATGGCAAAATACGACGCCGCGACGCGCGAGACGAACGTTGCAAAGACGGCGCTTGAGCAATCTGGCAAACGCCCGAGCAGAAAGAGGGAGTCTGCGTTGGAGCGCGTGAACATCACATATGGGAAAGAATGCGCCTACAGGGACTCAATGGCCCTCATGGTCGTTGAGGCAAGCGGCTACACGGTTACCAGACACAAGGCAATAAGGGCCATCAACGAGGAGCTGGACGCGATGGGAGAGGCGTGCTGGCTCGCCCCGATAGGAAGGGTCAGGATGATGACCTTGGCATCTAGGCTATGCTCCATAACCAACTGACAGGCACAGTATAGAAGCATGCTACAAGCCTCTCAGAGCGATTCTAAGGGGCTTTTCTCATACATATAACCAAATACACCACAATGCAAGAACAAGCTCTCAAATCGGCCTAAATCTGTCAAAAAAGTTCTTTACAAACAAAAAACAATGCTATATAATAAGTTTATAAGCAAAGGAAAACAAACGAAAGGACTTAAAATGGCAAAGGAAATCACACTCATGGACTTTAATACGGGCAAGAGAGTGACGTGCGTAAGCACTGGCAAAAAGTTCTGTGGGAAGGTCGTCTACAAAGACGAACAAGGAAACCTCTATGAGAGAATTGCACCAAACGGACGGAAGTGTGGGACTCCCTATTTCTTCCATCAATGGAACGAGCCGACAACTAAGACAATCATCGAGCTTTGTTTCTAGACTCAAAAGCCCACGGGGAGGGGGCAAAGCCTCCCCGCATAGCGAAGGGGAACCAGCAACGAAAGGACAGAGCGATGAAAACACTGAAGATTGAAGTCGACGAAATCGGCAACGCCCAGACGCTAGAAATCGAAGACGATTCCTATGAGTTCTACGGAGTCGTTGTGTGGGAGTGGCACTACGACACCAGCAGCGGCGACCTCTTGAGGTCTTACTACTTCGCCACTGAGAAGGAAGCCAAAGACTTCTTGAAAGATGTTATTGAAAACGGCTACGACGAATACAAGTACGAAGATTACGACCCAGAGATTCAAGATGATGGCACGATGCTTCGAGACGGGATAGACGGAGATAGAGAAGTATTCATAACGCACAACTGGAATGTAACCGTCACGGCATAACTACCGCCACAAGGTCAAGGGCGCGGCCTACTGTGCCCACCGTTTCTATGACGAGAAAGGATTGGGAAATGGGCGGACTACGTAAGGGCATTCCAGACTGGGAAGATTTTAAAGGTGTACGCAAGCACGTTTGCAACCGACATGAGCTGCGGAAGGGTTGCGAACCTGATAGTTCTATACAGGTGAGTTTATGCATAGAGGTGCGGCCAGAGACGGGTTTTGACCGTACCTTTATGCAATATTTTGGATAAAACGGCCATTATATGCAAAGGAGAAAAAATGCGTGCCTACTACATCGACGAGAAGACAGACCGACATTGCGAGATTGACCTGAAGCCTGAGCTAGGGTCTTACTACAGCCTTCTTGACTGCGACTGCGTGGATATCGTCATCAGGTGGATAGATGGGCATCCGTACAACGTCGTTGTCGATGATTGTGGGATGCTAAAGGAAAGGAGGATTACCGGACAGGGATTGCAGACTGGCGAGAACCTGCATGGCAGCATGCTCGTGTTCGGAGTGGAGGACTCAACGTGCGAGCTTTGCTCACTCGATGACGAGGAGCTTTCCATGCTCAAGGCGAGGACGGTTCAGGGAATCTTCAAGGACGGCTCAGAGCATCCCGTGCTTTGGTATTCGAGATAGGAGAGAAAGATGAAGTCGTTGGACAAACTGAGGAGTTGTTTCGACAACTACGCGCTCTTGAACACCACGACTGCGAAGAGTGTTGTGAGGGAGAAAGCGGACGAAATCGAGAAGGAGATTGAGGAACGTTGTGTTTTACTCCCGCTCGACAAGGACGGTGTTCCCATCCACATCGGGGACGAGATGGCTGACCAAGAAAAAGACAGGTTTGTCGTGAGCGGACTCGACTTCAGCGACACTTACGTTGGCGTATGCAAAATCATAGGCATCAGATACGGTATCGAATACCCTTATCAGCCGTCCAAAATCGTCCACTATCACAAGCCCACAGTGGAGGAAGTGCTTGAAGAGTACCGCGTCAGGTACTACGACCTCGTGACCGACATGGAGTGCAAGAACATCACCAATGAGGAGTACGTGCGGGGCATAAGGGAGCTTGCGACGGAATATGCCGCCAAGCTTCAACTCAAGGAGGAGTAGGACTTGAACGCAAACGATTATGTCAGAGGATACGACGAGCACGGAGACGAGATTGACGAGCTTGAGAGGCTTATCAAGGACGGAAAGCTCCAATCGAGACTCAATGAACTTGCCTCACATTGGGAAGAGGTCATGAGGCTGTGCGAGAAGTACGGGCTCATAAACTTCTGCTACGGAGGAGCCGCCACGTTATGCACGCACAAGGCCTATCTCGAAGCCAACTCGCCGAAGGACGTTGCCGACAGGTTGAGGACTTGCAGCGTTGACATATGATTCGAAGCTTGCCATAATTGGATGGTGAGGCAAAGTAACGGATTCCTCATCTTCCTTCTTGGGCGGACAAGCCGTCGAGTGTCCGAAACAACCACGGCAAGGGGTTTTGCCAGCCGTACCCTGATTGGCACCTCCATGACAAACGGCTGGCTCCTTTCGGTGTATAATCGCCGACATAGGCGAAACTCAAAGACCGAGAGGCTTTTCTATGACTGGATTGGTCACGTATCAGGACTTCTTGGAGGCCAAGGAAAAGGACGGCCTCGTGGAGTTCATATCTTCCGCTATAGACTCGTACAAGAGAGGCGACGATTACAAGACGGCCTTGATAGCTGACGAGTACGACAGACAGATGAACACCACCATAGTCAACTACTCGCGCACTTTGTACAGCTTGACTGGGACGAAGGTTGAGGACTACACCGCTTCGAACAACAAGCTGTGCTCGAACTTCTTCAACCGACTCAACACGCAGAGGTGCGAGTACTCCCTCGGCAACGGAATATCGTTCGTAGGCGCTGGCGAGAGAGGGAAGGACACGACCAAGGAGAGACTTGGCAAGCACTTCGACCACGACGTGAAGCAGGCTGGATACTACGCGTTGACTCACGGCAAGTCGTACCTGTTCTGGGACTTGGACAGGATACACGTATTCAAGGTCACGGAATTCGTGCCTCTCGTGGACGAGAGCACTGGCGAGCTGAGAGCTGGCATAAGGTGGTGGCAGATTGACCGAAGCAAGCCGATGATTGCCGTTCTCTACGAGGTTGACGGGTTCACGAAGTACAAGACGGCAAAGGACGGAGGGCTTGAGGAGTCGCAGCCGAAGAGGGCGTATGTGCAGAGGTACCAGAAGACCGACGCCGATGACACGGCGGAACTCCTCGGCGAGGACAACTACGACTCGCTGCCGATAGTCACGATGTACGGCTCTAGGCTCAAGCAGTCGACGATAGTGGGCATGCGGCCGCTCATAGACTCATACGACCTCGTGTGCTCCGGCTTTGCTAACAACATGACCGACTGCGCGGAGATATACTGGATTGTGAACAACGCCGGAGGCATGGAAGACCAAGACCTCATGAGGTTCCGCGACCGATTGAAGTTGCAGCACATAGCGACTGTCGACGGCTCTGAGGGCGCTAGCGTTGTCCCATACACGCAGAGCGTCCCTCACGAGTCAAGCGAGGCGTTGCTGGACAGGCTTCAGAACGACCTCTACAGGAACTTCGGGGCGCTAGACGTGCACACGGTGGCCGCAAGCTCGACCAACGACCACATAGACGCGGCGTACCAACCGATGGACGAGAACGCAAGCGACTTCGAGAGCTGGGTTTCCGAGGCCATAGTAAACCTGCTCGCCCTCTTGTGCATTGATGACGAGCCAGTGTTCAGCAGGAACAGGATATCGAATCAGCTTGAGCAGGTGCAGATTGTGGCTCAGGAGGCGCAGTGGCTCGACCACGAGACCACGTTGAGGAAGCTTCCGAACATCACCCCAGAGGAGGTTCAGGCAGTGCTTGACAGGTCCGAGGAGGAGAACATGAGAAGGTTCACGTCGATGCAGCAGCCGAGACAGGAGGAAGAGGATGAGAGCGAATAGCGAGAGCAACATGATGGTGCCGAACGTGCATCTATTCCACAACAGAAAGAAGTGCAAGAAGTTCTTGAAGCGCAACGGATGGAAGAAGGTCAAGTTCTACGGGACTGGCGCACAGATGATGTACGCGGACGGCATGGCCGTAATACTCATGGAGCACGAGGGAGACCCGATTGCCGAGGCATCTTTGCTCGTGCACGAGTGCTACCACGCAGCCTACCATCACATGGACTGGATGGGCGAGGACGATTACGGCGAGGAGTCGATGGCATACCTGATTCAGACGATATCGCATGGCGTACTAGAGGCTCATGACGCTTGGAGGCGCAAGCGAAGAGTGGTATGATTTCCATGCAGTCGATGCGTTTGCGTCGGGCTGTATTCACCACGGCGTTTGAACGCAACGGGTCGCAACCGTTGGGCGCGGTGGGAGGGTTGGCTTCCCTTAATCCAAGTGAATCGGAAGGCCCGAGAAAAGACCCCCGAGTGGCTTAGGACTTCGGGGGAATTTTCTTGCAAAAGTCCTTTACAAAAGTCTGATAGAATTCAAGTCTGACGCCCCCGTGGGCGCTGGCAGAGCTTGGAACTGCCCGAAAACAACAAGCCCTCTTGGCGGCGCGGGGCAACGCCATGGACTCTAGACTGCGGGGGTGAGCATGAGGGACATAGGCCACGAGTGGACCGACGAGGAGATTCGCAAGCTTGAGATAAGGCTGCACGGGATATACTCTCAGGCCGCGAACGAGATGCAGGACAAGCTGGAAGAATGGCTCAAGGACTACGAGAAGCAGAGGAAGGCTTGGGAGTCTGCGGTGAAGTCAGGCTCAAGGACTCGTCAGGACTACGAGGACTGGCTGTCTGACAGGGCGATGGAGCGCTCTTGGCAGGAGGGCATGATTGAGACCATTTCCAGAGACGCGGTGAACGCCGACATAAGGGCACGCCAGATAATCAACGACGAGATTCCCACGATAATCACCGAGAACGCGAACATGTCGGGATACGCCATTGACATGCAGAGCGGACTCGACACCATGTTCACGCTCTACGACCAAGACGCGATACGATTCCTCCTGAGCGAACCAGAGCTTTACCCGCAGGTGGACGTACCGAGGGACTTGGCTTGGAACAGGCAGAAGTTCTCAAGCGCGATGACGCAATCGATTCTACAGGGAGAGTCGATACCGAACATAGCGAGAAGGCTGTCAACCGTTCTGGACATGGACGCGAGGGCCGCAGTGATGGTTGCAAGGACTTCCACCACATACGCCGAGTCCACTGGGAAGAGGCTTTCCTACGAAAGGGCCAAGAGCATCGGCATACCGATACGTCAGGAGTGGAGGGCGAACCTAGACGGAAGGACTCGACTTGAGCACAGACAGGCCGACGGTCAGGTGGTTGAGGTAGGCCAGAAGTTCAACGTGGGAGGGTACAAGATGGTAAGCCCCGGAGACCCATCGGCTCCATACCACCTAATTTGCAACTGCCGCTGCCGCCTACGGCCCGTCTTGGACTACGACAACATACCAGAGGCCGTGGTCCATAGGTACAACCGACTACCGAAGAACGTATCATACGAGGACTGGAAGAGCGGCATCTACCGAACGCATCCAGACCACACCGAAACCGAGTCCAGTAAAAAGGAGAGGGGTGTGAAGTAATGGCACTTTCTGACGATTTGAGCAAAAGGATAGGGAAGTACACCAAGAAGGGTACCAAGATAACCCAAGCTCACGTTGACCAAGCAAGGGCGATTGAGTCCGAGAACGTAATAATAGCTCAGAACAACACCCGTATAATTGCCAATGCGATAAACCAAGCTACGATGAGGGCATTGGAGGCGGTTGGTCTTGAGGTCCAGAGGATAGCATCCGACAACGCCCCCGTCGACACAGGGAGGCTCGCTGCGTCCATCACGCACGCGCTCGACCCAGACGAGCCAGCGGTGTACATAGGCACGAACGTCGAATACGCTGGCGTTCAGGAGCTTGGTTCTTCTAAGCAATCAGCAGCCAACGGTGGTCGTGGGTATCTCAGACCTGCCGTAAACGACAATGTGGCGAGAATAAACGCAATCTTCAACGCCGAGTTCAGAAACGGCTAGAATGTAGCCAATTGCCCTCGAACGCTTCGGCTGAGAGGTAGGCCCGTGGCATGCGTGTTGCGGGTCTTTCTTTGTAAAAAAATTCTGCAAGAAAATTTGTATTATCACTATACAAATAGTGTTTAGTATTGTATAATATAACAATAAGCAAAGGAAAACCAACCGAAAGGAACCCCAAAATGACCAAGGCAGAGAACATATTCAGGGCTACTAGGTTCGAAGCGTTGAGGATTATCGAGAGCAGTCACCAAGAACTCACCGAGCACTGGCGGATAGCTGGCTGGTGCTATGGCAAGACCCCAGAAGGACAGCAGTTCATGAGCCAGCGAACTCTGAACGACGTTCTCAAGCACATCGAAAGGGAAGAGCGCAGGCTTGACATGAACGACAAGTACGGCATCAGCGCAAAAGACCCCGAGAGGGCAGCGATGCAGCGCGAGGCCGTGAGGGTACTCAAGGACATGGCTGCTGAGCAGCAGAAGAGGTTCGACCGAGAGAAGGAGGAAAGAGCGGCCCGCAAGACCATGAGCTACGATGACTTCATGGCTGAGTACTACCCGCAGTATTGCTAAAGAAGAAGGGAGTCCGAAAGGACTCCCAAGCAAAGGCATTCACAATTGCGCCCGCCTACCAAGCGGGCTTTTTTTATGGCTGTAGAACGCACGAGAATATGTGAGCATGCATAAACATCCGTCTTTATAAACACAGTTTGCATAGATTGTCAAGTAGTGATAACATCGTGCATAGAGCGGCGAGGAACTGACCGCGAATCTGGATAATCCGAAGAAATGGAGAACACATGCTCACACGGAAGATGCTCAAGGCAATGAGTATTGAAAGTGACGCCATCGACCAAATCATCGAGGCCCACACCGAGACCGTGGACGCGCTAAAGGAGCAGCGCGACGGCTACAAGGCCGAGGCGGAGAAGGCAAAGGGGCTTAGCGACGAGCTTGACAAGGTGAAGAGGCAGCTTGACGAGGCGAGCAAGGACAACGGAACCGCAGAGCTTCAGAAGACCAACGACCAACAGGCCAAGGAAATCGAAAAGCTCAAGGCAGAAAACGAGTCACTGAAGTCCGAGTTCGATGCCTACAAGTCAGACGCAGAGGCCAAGGACGCGATGCGTGCGAAGACCGAAGCGTACAAGTCGCTGCTTGAGAAGGCGGGAATCGCCCCGAAGTACGTGGGCAAGGTTCTTAAAGTGACAAGCCTCGAAGACGTAGAGCTTGACGAGAACGGCGAGGTCAAGGACTCCGAAAGCGCACTGAAGTGCATCAAGGACGAGTGGCCCGAGTTCATCGCGAAGAAGCAGGTCAGAGGCGCAGGCACCGAGAACCCGCCCAGTGGCGGCAAGACTCCCGAGGGCATGAGCGAAATCGCCCAGAGGGCTATCCAGAGACACAACGAGAAGTACGGAATCGAACCAAAGGAGTAGCTTATGAGCTTCACCGCATCCGCTCAAGGCACGACCTTCGAGGCTGGCTGGTTCCTCGTAGATGACGAGAGCTGCCTTAGGGAGACCGCCACAATCGCGGCGAACCACGCCCAGAAGGTGACCCGCAACGGTCGCGTAATCGTTCCCATGGGAGCGGTAATTCCAGCGAACGGCGCAACTGCCAAGGGCATCCTCTACGAGGACATCGACGTTACCGATGGTGACGCGCCCGGTTCCATCGTGACCAAGGGCGTAATCTACGGCGACCGACTCCCTGCAACGCTCGACAGCGACGCAGCGACGGCGCTGACTGGAATCAAGGTAAAGACCTCGCCAGCAGTCGTTCGGCCGTCAGTGTTCGGAAAGTTTGACACGCTCACAGTAGAGTCCGAGGCTGGCACCGCAGTTGGCGACACCAAGCTCACGGTCGCAGGACACACGCTCGATTCTGGCGAGTCCTACGTCTACAAGACCCACGCCACCGTAGCTCCGACCGTCAAGCTCGGGGATGACCTTACGGGCTGGACGGCTTGGGACGGCGACGATAATATCACGGCGACCACGGGCCACAAGATTACCGTCGCTGTCAAGGGAGCAGACGGCACCGCAGTTGCCGCTGGTTCCGCGACTGTTACCGCCAAGGCGTAAGGAGGCATGACATGGAACTCTTCAAGAACGTACTCGGCATGGTCAGCGAGCCTGACCTGCTGAACACCGGATTCACCGTGGCGCGTCCGACCGACCCGACCGACGGGCTGTTCCCAGACGAGCGCACGGACAACCTAGTGGCGAAGTGGAACATCATCGCCTCTGAGTACCAGATTCCGCAGATGGCGCAGTTCCACGCGTTCGACACCGTGGCGCAGAAGTCCATCCGCGTGCCCATCGACGAGAAGAACGTGGAGAAGGGCCTAATCAAGGTCAAGCGCAACACCTCCGAACTCCTCTACCAGCTCACGAACCGTGGCGTAACCGTTGAGTCGGCACTTTACGAGTACGTCATGAACGACAACCTCGCGCTCGCGGACGAGGTAATCACCCGCACGAAGGTGGCGAAGAACGAGCTGCTAGCGACTGGTCAGGTGACAATCAAGGAGAACAACCTCGACCTCACCGTTGACTACAACGTTCCTGCCGAGAACCTCTCCCTCACCCTCGACCTCGGAGACGGGGCATCCAAGCCAGCGGCAGACCAGATTGACGAAATCGTGAACACTGCGGCAGAGAAGGGCGTGACGCTCACTGGTATCGTGACCTCGCGCTCGACGCTTTCGAAGATGCGGCAGAACACGTCAATCCAGAAGGCAATCAACGGCAACTCAATGGCAGGAGTGCTCGTAAGCCGCAGCTCGCTCGAATCCTTCCTCGAAGCCGAGTTCGGCATCGACCGAATCATCACGAACGACCTCTCCTACTCCACTCCCTACACCGAAGGCTCCAACGGTCGGCCAGTCGTTCACCAGAAGCGCTTCTATCCGAAGGACAAGATTACGTTCTTCGGAACTGGAAACGGCATGACCCTTGGCCGAGGACTCTGGGGCATCCCGCCCGAGGAGCAGATTGCACGCTTCGAGCAGGTCGGTCAGTCTGGCGAGAACCCCTACGTATTCATGACCCAGTGGGCGGAGAAAGACCCCGCAGTCGTGTGGACGAAGGCTTCGGGGCTGTTCATGCCAGTGCTGTACAACCCCTACTCGCTCTACGTCGCGACCGTAACCGCCACGCCCGGAGCATAACCATGTTCGCGGAGTGCGTAAGGGCGTTCCGCGACTTCACCCACGGCATGCGTGAGGAGGGAGAGCGCTTCGAGGTCACCGAGGAGCGCTTCGCCCAAATCAACGGAACCAGATACGGCCAGTTGGTCAAGGCCGTGGATGCAGTCGAGAGGCCAAAGCGGAGACGGAGGAAGGATGACGAAGGAAGCGCTGCTTGACGATGTCCTGTCGTACATACACAACTACTTCGCCCGTGACCAACGCCCTGTGAGCGGTTGTGAAATCGCTGGCGGGGCGTTGCCCTTCGACATGCCAGAAGGCGTGTGGTACCGCATAGAAGGCTCCCTGCTCAACGACGGGATGCACCAAGCGGGAAGCGAGGAGGTTCTTGCAGACGAGACGTTCGACGGAACCATAACGCTCTGCGCCGTTCCCAAGCCGCTGTTGGAGACGGTCGACCAGATTCTCGCTTGGATGGAGAAGAACGGCGACTCTGCCTATGGCCCGTACCAGTCCGAGTCGTTCGGAGGGTACAGCTACACGTTGAAGGGAAGCTCCACGTCAAACGGCACGACTCCTCCCGTCACTGGATGGAAGGCCGCGTTCGCGGGAAGCTTCACGAGATGGAGGAAGTTGTCGTGAGCCTGATAGACGATTTCAAGGTGCCATGCACCCTGCTTGAGAAGACGAGGGTTCCAGACGGCGAGGGTGGATGGAGCGTCGCTTGGAAGGACGGCATGAAGTTCACGGCGGCGATAACCAACCCTAACACGATAGAGTCTAGGGTTGCCGAGAAGGAGGGAATGACCTCGACGTTCACGGTGACAACCGAGAAGAACATGGGCCTAGACTTCCACGACGTGTTCCGCAGGGACACGGACGGAGACATATTCAGGGTGACTTCCGACTCGCAGGACAAGATGACGCCTGACAGGGCATCGTTCCAGTTCTCTCAGGTGTCTGCGGAGAAGTGGAGCCTCACATGACCTCGGAGGCGGCGCTGTACCAGTTCTTCAACGGCTTCCAGATTCCCGCCTATGCCGCGTCATCGGTTCCCAGCGACGCGACATTCCCGTACATCACTTACGAGCTTGCGATAGGCGAGATGATGGAGGAGGAGGTCAACATCCCCGTCAACGTCTGGTACAGGACGGAATCCGAGGCGCAGCCCAACGCCAAGGTGAGGGAGATGTACGACAGGATAGGCATGGGAGGGGTCACCGTGCCAGTAGACGACGGCATGCTCTGGATTAAGAGGGGCAGGCCATGGGCGCAGTCCATCACCGTAGCAGGCGAGGACGAGAAGGTAAAGAGACGCTATTTGAACATAGACGTAGAGTATCTGACCATAGGTTAGGAGCCTTAATATGAAATTCACACAGGTAGCTGCGGACGCCTTCGAGAAGCTTCAGCTCAACGCTGGCGTGCTGCTGACCGAGTTCGACCCCGCGACGGGTACGCTCGACCGAACCAAGATTTTCGGTGCAACCACTGGCGGCGTTAACTTCACCGCCACGCCAGAGTTCACAGACTTCGGCGAGGACGTTGACAACGTTCCCGCCAACATGAAGGAGTTCAAGGTTCTCAGCTCCGTCACCGTCACCATGAGCGGCACGTTCCTCACCGTGGACACCGATACCGCCAAGAAGCTCATGGGTGCCGCAGACATAGCGAGCAACAAGATAACGCCACGCGCAGACCTCAAGAGCACCGACTTCTTCGACATCTGGTGGGTCGGTGACTACAGCGACGTGAACGTTGACGGAGGGCAGGGTGCTTCCGCTGGCTTCATGGCAATCAAGCTCATCAACGCGCTTTCCACGGGCGGCTTCCAAGTGCAGAGCACCAAGGACGGGAAGGGCAATATGGCGTTCGAGTTCACGGGCCACTACAGCCTAGCCGACACGTCAATCGTGCCGTATGAGATTTACATCAAGCAGGGAACCGCATCCGAGTAGGAGGAAGAGAATTGAAGCTGTCTGAAATCAAGGGCGAGCGCGTGTTCGACGTCATCGCCGACGTGATAGGGCCAGTGGCCACGATAGCGCAGGACGAGGATGCCGCAAGGCTCTTCGACTCCAAGGACAAGCCAGAGGACATGACCTCTTGGCAGTTCTTCGTCGAGAGGGCCAAGGTGTCAATCCCAGCGATAATGCGCAACCACAAGTCGGAGATTTGCGAGATAATGTCCGTGGTCAACGGCATAACGGCAGAAGAGTACGTGAACGGTGTCGAGAACCCAGACTACGAGCCTGAGAGGGCCAGCGAGGAAGGGTATTCGGTTCCCAAGTACAAGGTTTCCCCGCTGACCGTCACGAAGCTGTTCGCAGACCTCCTCGACCTCGTGACGGACAGCGAATTCGTGTCTTTTTTCTCATAGCGCACGAGGACGAGAACCTATTGTGGATGGCCCTTGGCAACTATCGGGGGCCATCCTTTTTTAAAGCCTTCGTGCGCTACGTGTTCGCGCTCTACGAGAGGGATATGAAGGAGCTTCACTACAGGATATACGTGACCGACATGCTCAGGAACATACCGCAGATGACCTATTTGACCGACAGGTGGATTGATACGGTAAAATCCAACAGGAAGGCCGACAATCGGACTGCCGACGAGATAGTGGACGACTTGATTGCTTCTATGTCTGGGGGTAACTCATGAACCTTGGAGAGCTGTACATAAAGATAAGCGCCGACGTGTCGGCGGTAGACTCGATGGTGAGGGCGTTCGACAACTCCGCCAGAGCCGCCGAGAAAGCTGGTAGCAGGATTGACAGCGCCTTCAGCAACGCTGGAAACGCGGCATCGTCAACGAACGACATAGGTGATTCGCTTGAGAGCGCGATAGCAAAGGGGAACCTCTTCGCAGATGCCATAGAGTCGGCGTTCAATAGGGTCATAGACATCGCTGGTAAGGTCGCGGGCGCGTTCAAGGACATGGTTTCCGAAGCCGTTGAGTCTTATGCAGACTTTGAGCAGGGTGCCGAGGCGCTTAGCGCCACATACGGCAACTCATCCAACGACTTGATGCAATGGATGCAGAACAACTCTGCCACCTACGGCATATCCCTCAACGACATGATAAACAAGTCGGTCGAGCTTGGTGCCGTTCTCAACAAGGCAAACGCCCAGAGGAGGGCTGAGGACGAGGCTGGCGAACAGGCTTCGACCGAAACCCAGAAGCAGGAATTGAGCAACAGGCTACAAGACCTACGCGCAAGCCTTTCGAGCCAGCTTGCAGAGACGCGCGAGGCTCAGCAAGCCGAATACAACAGTTGGAAGAATCACTACGCCGACCTTGAGGAACAGCTACGCGACCAATTGCAGGACGAGTACGACCAGCTCAAGGACTACTTGGACTCCCGCGTTGACGCGCAGAGGAAGGCGAACGAGCAGGAGTACAACGAGCGCAAGCGTGCGTTGGATGACTCGTATGACGCCCTGAAGGACAGCCTCGACAAGGAAGTTGACGCCTTCGAGTACGCCACAGACCAGAGAATCAAGCAGATAGACCGAGAATACACAGAGCGGTACAAGCTGATAGACGAGCAGAAGTACGCCGAACTCAAGGCGCTTCAAGACCAGATTGACGCGCTTGACGCACAGCAGAAGGCCGAGGACAGGGCGGCTCAGGACAGGAAGGACGCCCAGAAGAGGGCCAACCTCGAATACAAGGCAGCGAACGATAAGTACCAAGAGGACAGGGACAAGGCTGCGAGGGAGCTTGCCGAGCTTGAGATTTCAATCGATGAGCGCAAGAACAAGGACATTCGCTCTGACATGAAATCTGCAATCAAGCAGCAGATGAGCGACGTTAAAGACCACTACTCCCAGATGAAGTCCCAGCTCAAGGAACAGCATAAGGAGGAGAAGGACGCCTACAAGGAAGCTAGGGATAGCGAAGAGGCGGTGCTTCGCCAATCCAACGATAACAAGCTCAAGCTTGCGAAGCGTGCCAACGAGGACGAACTCAACGAGCTGAAAAATTATCAAAAGCAAGTCATCGAGTCGATGACCCAAGAGAACGACAGCCTTCTCAAGGAGAAGCAACGTAGCAACAAGCAACTAATCAACGAGCAGAAGGCAGCGGACGCGGAGCAACTTTCCAACCTCAAGGCATCGCAGTCCGCACAGCTACGCGAGATTCAGGAGCACAACCGCAAGGTTCTACAGGAGCAGTCCAACCTCATAGCCCAGCAGAAGAAGGCCCTTACCGAGGGTTCCAAGGCAACGGGGACGTATGCCAAGGTCACTGAAGAGGACATGAAGCAGAGCACCAAGACGATGGAGGCATTGTTCAAGGCGGCGGCGAACATCGGCGCTCGAAGGAACATGAACACATCCTCCGTGTTCGACATACTTTCATCGACTGTGTATGGCCGCTTTGACACGTTCGACAACTTGGGAACTGGGTACGCAAACAAGTCGGGCATGCAGCAGCTCGTGGCCGACATGAACTCGAAGCTTGAGCAGAGCGGCAAGGAAGGCAATCTGAGCGCTGACAACTACAACGACATAGCTACGGCGCTGGAAATGCTCATAGACGACATGAACATATCCAACCTCGCCGCCGAGGAGTCGGAGAAGACCTTCTCAGGCTCACTCAACTCACTCAAGGCTCAGTGGAAGGACTTCATCTTGTCGCTTGGAGTGGATGATGAGGTCATGAACACCGACGAACAACTCAACAAGCTACTTGAGAGGTTCGACACGTTCGTTGACCGTGCGATGCCAATAGTAACGAAGGTCATAGACGCCATAATAACCGTCATAGTGAGCCGTGGCCCTGAGATTGTCGATACCGTTAAGACAACCATTCTTGATGCGCTTCCACCCGAATGGCAGCAGAAGGTAGAGGACTTCAAGAAGTCCATAGAGACGATTGCGGCTGTGTTCGTACCGCTTGCGGCTGTGTTCGCTGGATTCGCTGCGGCTGAAGGCGTTCTGGCTGTGATGAATGTCTTCAGTATGCTTTCAAGCTCCTTCACGACGATTGCCGGCATCATTGGCTCAACAGTAATACCAGCGATTCAGAGCTTCGCAGCGGAGTCAAGCATCGTCGGTGCTGGATTGCAAGCTGGACTCATAGGGCCGTTGGACATCCTTAGCACAGCGATAGAGGCAATAGGTGGCCCCATAACCGTAATAATAGCGCTGATAGCTGGCGTCATCGCCAACAGCGAGGACTTACGCAACCTTCTCGGTGACATAGCAGCAACGATAGGTGACGTGCTCATGGGCGCGTTGAATACCCTGTCTCCGATACTTGATACGGTGAAGGGTCTTTGGGAGAGGCTGAACGAGGCTCTTGGCTTCATAGGTGACAAGATAGCCCAAGTGCTGCAACCAGCGTTCGACAAGCTCAAGGAGACGCTTGGCCCTCCCCTACAGGATGTCATGAGCATAGTCAAGGACATATTGACCAAGTTAGGCGAGATTGTCCTCAACATAGCAGACACGCTAGGGAACATACTCGGCCCTGCGATAAACGTGATAGCTGGCATACTGACGCCAATATTCGAGGCTGTTGCAACGTTCGTCGGCGGGCCGCTCGGAATACTCGTAGAGATACTCGGAGGCGGATTCCTCACAGCAATAGACATATTGACCACGGCGCTAAAGGTTCTGTCAGACATAATCAAGACCATCTCAGAGGCCATAGGAGGCTTCCTAAGCTGGGTCGGCGAGCAGATAGGTATATTCTCCGCTGGCGTAGACGAGGGGCTTGGTGGCGTGGTCGATTGGTTCAAGAACCTCTTCGGGAAGATAAGCGAGGCGCTTGGAAGCCCGATAGAATGGCTCGTTAACGCTGGCAAGGAGATAATAAACGGCCTGAAGAAGGGCATAGACGATGCGTGGAAGGGCGTTCAGGAGTTCTTCGGCGGCGTACTAGACTGGATTGTGGCGAACAAGGGGCCTATCGACAAGGACAGGCAAGCGCTCGTCCCCGCTGGCAAGGCGATAATGGAGGGACTGAAGGACGGAAGCGAGGGTGGATGGCCCGATGTGCAAGGCTTCTTCCAAGGGATACCGAACTCGATAGGCGGCGCATTCAACGGCGCAAGCTCTTGGCTGCAAGGAGACGGAGCTGAAATACTGAACGGGTTGCAGGGCGGCATGAACAATGCTTGGAACGCAGTCGCAAGCTTCGTCTCAAGCATCCCAAGCGGTATAACGGGAGCGTTCTCGAATGCTGGTGGCTGGCTCGTTAACGCTGGCTCTAATATAATGACTGGCCTGTACAACGGATTGGTTGACATCTACAACAACTACATCCAGCCCCTCATTTCTGGTGTTGGGCAATGGATGCAGCAGCATAAGGGGCCTGAGTCATACGACAAGAAGCTCCTCGTGCGGAACGGCCAGTGGGTCATGCAGAGCCTCTACACGGGACTCGTGAGCGGATTCGAGAGCGACGTTGCGCCATTCGTAACGGGAATGTCCGACAGACTTGAGGATATGGTCGGCGGAGCGAGCATAGACTTCCCAACCTCCTACGAAACCGTGATGGACGGCATGGACGATGCCAAGGATGCCTTCTCGTCGATGGCTAGGGACATGGTTGACGTATGGCGCGAATCGACCGAGGAGATGGCCGAGATGATGTCGGAGGTCGTGTCGTTCGACACCAACACTTTCGGCTCGCCGTTCGCAAGGGGAGTGATGGTCAACACGAGCCAGCAGCAGGTACGGCAGCCGACGACGATAAACGCTATACTTGAGCTTGACAGGGTTCAGTTCGGCAGGTTGGTGTACCAGATTAACAACGAGGAGCGTCAGAGGGTCGGAGTCAACCTTTCGGGAGGTTACGCATGATATCGATAGACGGAGCGGAGTGGGACGTTCCCTGCGACATCAGACGCACGGCGGACATGACGCAGAGCGAGATTAGCGGCATGATGCTGGACAAGACGTACTTCAACGACGTTCTGGGGACGTTCCTCACCTATGACATTACCATTGCGGTTCCACCGACGATGGAGGAAGAGTACTTCCAGATATACGAGGCCTTGACAGACCCGGTTGAATCGCATCAGTTCGTGATGCCATACAACGGTGACACGGTTGAGCTTACCGCTAGGGTCGAGAGCGTCAGGGACGCATTGGTGTACACGGTCAGCAGGAAGCAGCTATGGAAGGGCGTGGAGTTCACCGTCATAGCAAACCACCCCACAAAGAAGATGAACTACGGCGAAATCGTCACCATCGGAAGGTCAACAGTCCCCGACATGCCAGAGGGCATCGCTGGGCAGGTGTGCATATACGACGGCTCTGAGTGGCAGGAGGTCAACTTGGAGCAGGGAAAGCTCTACGAGTACACGGGGACTGGCTTCACGGAGTCGGAGATTACCGACGCTGACGATACGGAGTACTGATGTACGTCAAGATTGACAACACGGCTTACACGGTCATATCGAACCTACAGTTCGAGCCTGAGACGGACGTGACTGGCTCGAAGGTACCCGTCAACGAGCTTTGGGTCAGCGTCAAGACCGACGATGAAATAGCACTCGGCTCAAGGGTGTCGCTCTACGACGATGCGGACACCCTCTGGGCCAAGTACTGGGTCACTTATGCCGAGAGGGAGGACAAGTACAACATCAGGGTTCACGGCGAGTCTGCCCTGATAAGGATAGACTCCGTTACGCTAGACCCCGTGATGTACGAGTCTGACAGCGTTGGGACGGTACTGAGCGAAGTCCTCTCCCCGCTGAACGGAGAGTACGTGCTGGACTCAGAGCTTGCCAGCAAGACCCTCTCTGGATACGCCCCGAAGCAGACCGCTAGGGTGAGGCTACAGTGGATATGCCTAGTGATAGGGGCGTATCTGAAGAACAGCTTCAACGACCGCTTGGAGATTCTTCCGATAGATGACGATTCGCAACTCATAATCCCACTCTCGGATACGTACTGGAAGCCCAAGGTCACGTACAACGACCACGTTACCGCCATAAAGGCCACCTACTACGAGTACGTGCAGGGAGTGCCGTCTAGGACTGACGATTACGTTACCATCGGTGACAGGTCGAAGGGCGAGACGGAGGTGTATTACATCCAGACCAAGACGGAAGTCACCCTCACTAACAACCAAGTCCCCTCTGGTGCACGTGAGAACGTCATAACCCTCGACAACATAACCCTACTCAACGAGGACAACGTCTCGGAGGTCATGTCCTTCATGGCGAAGTACAGGTTCATGAGGACGGAGTTGCAGTTGGACGCAATAGACAACGGGACCTACATGCCCGGCCAGAGGGTGTACGCCTTCATGGACGAGGATACGATGGTGGAGGGCTACATAGAGTCATGCTCATTCTCCTTCGGGCTACAGGCAAAGGCTTCGATGCACTTCACTGCCGTGGAGGTGAGGGAGAGCGCGGCGCTTTCCATAGCCTTCACGTGGGAGGGAAGGCAGGTAGGCTACAGGGTGTTCAGGTTCCCCGTGGGATACGACTTCGAGGTGGAGAACCCGTACATCGACGTTTGCAGCAACGGACACAGATACGTATTCAGACCCCTCGACAAGACCGTATCTGGGACGATGACAGCGGAGGGCATCATAATAACCCAGCCAGTGGAGATTGCGCTTGACATGTTCGACGGCAAGCTACACGTGGTATCGGTTGACAAGTACGGCATGGTGGGCAACACAATCGCGATATCGTAGGTGGAATCATGACCAAGCAGATAACCATAAAGGAAGACGGCGTTTCCAAGAGCGAGTCGGTCGACTTCATCAACACTCAGGTAGCGGGCGGCTCGGCCAACTGGATGCCAGAGGACGAGGCTCAGGAAGGAGTCTTCTACGTCCATGCGAACGGCGAGTACGTCCCAAGCGAGTACGGGCTTTACGGATTCCTCGCGGTGAGCGTCATGGTTCCCGGTGGGAACGGTGCGGAGGCGATGACTCCCGAAAACCCGTCCCCGAATTACGTCAAGCCACTTCCCGCCACTGGCACAGGCGCGTCTCTCATAGGGGTAGACCCAACGGACGGCGCTCTGTACAGGACGGAGATACAGGACGTTAACGGCGTTCCCACGATGGTTAAGACGAAGGTTGCTGACAGCAAGCAGGACTACAAGCCCACGTCCATGAAGATATTGATAAAGCCCGCGAAGTTGTCATACAACATTGGCGATAAGATTCAGTACGCGGGCCTCGTCGTGCAACTACTGGACTCGACTGGGTACACGTTCGTTGACGAGAGATTCCCACAGGGCATAATCTCGTGGTCACCATTAAAGAACACACTTCATCCAGAGTATGATTTGATTACGCCTGTTGAGTACGTAGAGACAACGTTGCAGGCAGAGTCCGAGCTAGAAATTCCCGTCCAGTGGAACTCCCCCTATGACAACCAGACCTACGAGGATACGTTTGAGATAGAAGTGAGTGACAGCGAGAGTCCCAGCAGTGAAAGCGAATCATCGGGAGGAAGCTCGTCTGGCGGAGGCGAAGGGCAATCGTCCTAAGTTAGGAGTTAAAATGGCAAAAGTAATGACGGACGAATCGAACTACTCTGCGATAGCAGGCGCGATACGCTCGAAGCTAGGGGTGTCCACTAGGTACAAGCCATCGGAGATGGCTGCTGCCATAGGCTCCATATCTGGCGTGTCATCTGCGGACAACGGCAAGGTCGTTGTGGACGGTCAGCTGACGCAACAGACGTCTCGCAGCGTGTCGCAGAACGGCACATATGACACCACGACCAACAACGAGGTCGTTGTGAACGTGTCTGGCACCGAGCAAAGGCCGAGATGCGTGTACGTGTTTGATGACCCAAATAACTCTACTAGAGTTCTGGACATTCCAAATAAAATTTACCCAGAGGCGGGGGTGATATCCCAGCAATACAGCTATGTCTTTTTGTTTGCCGACAACCAGACAACCAACATAACGATAGACGGCGTAGCACACTCAAGCTCCGACATACTGATAGGCTCGTCGTGGAATGGCGACAACGTGTACGCGTTTGTCGATGAGTCTCAGGGGTTTAGTATTGCGCTCAATGTCGGCGATGGGGGCAACCACGCATGCACAATCATAGCAGTCGAGGGGACGTTCGCAACGAAGTACACTCAGACCATGTTCGCGGTCGCGTCAGCATCCCAGACGATATCAGCCGCGCTCGATGAGGCGTATGTGCTGTTGCTGTTCTGCATATACAACGGGGGGAGTACGGCGTCAGTCACGTTCATGGGCGAGTCCGTGACCGTTGACAGATACGCCAACAGATACTCGAACTCGATATACTGCTACGCCACAAAGCTGACGAACCTAGCCGCAAATGACGTTGTAAGCGTGTCGATAGACGCCAACGCAGCGAACGTTATAGGAATCATGGGAATATTCGGAGGCGCAAATGCCTAGCATAGAGACGGCCATCCAGACCCTCCTGACCGCAGTTATCACCGCGTTCGTCACGCGCGTGTCCCGACAGCTCATCGGCTACCGTGCCGAGAGTAGGGCGTGGCGCGACGAGCCGATGCAGAAGGTGGACCTCATCAACGAGGCGACGCATGCGACCATGAGGACCGAGCTAATTAACGGGAAACCTTTTCAAGAACGCTGGGACTGGCAGTTTCGTACTCGGGACAGACTAGGAACCTAAATTGCTTGTTCCATCCCATCTCCTCTACAAAGATTTCACCAAGGAGGCCATCATATGCCGAAGAACGTAATCATATCGGAGGGTGGTAAGGGGCTTCGGTTCGCGGACGTGTCGAAGCTCATAACCGACAAGAGCAACGGAAACGACTCTTGGGTGCCGACCGAGGACAGAATTATACGTCAGAAGTACATAAGCAAGAACGGCGTCTACTATGCCAAGGACGATGGGATATACGGCTTCTCCAAGCTCACGGTGAACATTCCCGGTGGTGCTCAGGGGTATACAGTGCCGACGGTGGCATCGCTCCCATATGGCGTGGAGACGATAACCACAGACCCCTCACAACCCATGCCGATAATACCGGGGACGGTGGGAAGCTCGGTCATGGGCTTAGACCCAGACACTGGATACGTAAGCATCGCAACGGTTAATCCGAAGGGTGAGGTAGAGATTAAGGCCATTCCACAGGCCATAGCCGTAACTAAGATGCCCAACAAGCTATCCTATACGGAAGGTGACGAAATTGACTACACTGGCATAGAGGTGAACCTGTACGTAAAGTACGAGGAGACTTCATCTGGCGGCTCTACGCACATCGATGCAATTCCATACAAAGACGAAAGGTATCCAGATGGCAAGATACCTTTCGAAGAGCTGATATTTCCAAAGAAAACCGCAAAGGGTGATGGTGGATACGCGTCAGATGTTGACACGTCTCCGATACAGAAACCGATACAGGTTGCTGGCATAGTCTCTTACTATAGTTGGACGAACAACGTGCACAGAATGGCCACTACCACCGTCACACCAGACGATGGAAGTGTTCTACTGCTTGCATACACAACAACAGGCGCTTGGAAGATACGTGTGTATGCGGCGTCGGAAAACAGTACTCCAAAGGCGACGATAATTCGCCATTCAAATCATTCTGGGCAAACTTGGGAAGAGGCAATGAGTGGGGCAAGTTCAGCGGGTGCCAGAATCACATCAGAGACTTTTCATGGGAAGACGGTCTACATAAGAGAAGTCGCGTTCAGTGCGCTCAGCAATGGATTAGTCGCAGAAGAAAGGGCAGCATTGTTGTCTGGGACATACTTGCTTCCGCAAGGTTCTTGGAATTCATGGGACGTTGACGAAGCCGCGTGGGTTGCCATATACGGGGATGGCGCATCGTCAATTGTTCCAGTCCAATGGAAAAGCCCTTATGATGACAAGACCTATGAAACGTCGTTCAAGATAGATGTCGTAAAGAAGAACGAAGAATCAGGAGGCGGTTCCTCGGAAGGAGGCTCATCCGAAGGCGGCGGTGGCGGAGGACACTCGTTCTAGGAATAATGATATACTCATACCAAAAAGGCGGTGATTAAATGGTATCCATAAACAGGAGAACCCTCTATGGGGAAGTGTACAACGACGTTCGGTGCCTCTCCTCAGACCCAAAGCCAACGGACGGAATAAGAAACGGCTCCACCTTGACCGAGATAGACACTGGCGAGACCTACATGTACGACTCCGACAACGAGACGTGGCATGAGGTACAATCGTCACCGTTCTCGGCCATAAACCTCTAGGAGGCCATATGATATCAGTGAACAGACGAACCCTATACGGGGAGGTATTCAACGACGTGAGGTGCCTCTCAAGCGACGAGAAGCCCACAGAGGGCATAAAGAACGGCTCGACGCTCATTGAGATAGACACGGGAAAAAGGTACCTCTACGACGCTCTCAGCGGCTCGTGGAACGAGTTCTCGCAAGGCGGAGGCGGCGAGTACGTGCTCCCCACCATGTCCCCCACGACCAAGGGCGGTGCCAAGCTCGGTAGCGGGCTTAGCATCACGGGTGACGTATTATCAGTTGACACGATAACCGTGTCACAGGTTCATCAGATTACGGGGGTATAGACATGGCATACTTGGATGAAGCGGGCCTTGAGGCCCTTTGGGGAGACGTAGAGGAGCTTGTAGACGGCGTTACCATAAGCGATGGTGGAGTCACCACTGCCAAGCTTGCCGACGGAGCCGTGACGGATGAGAAGCTTGCGCAGAGTGGTGGGGTGCTGGAAAGGGTCGATGATTTAAAGAATGCAACAAGCGAAGTTATTGATTACGTCACAGAGTATAGGGAAATAGAATTAACTATAGAAAATGGTTATTATACTACTACGGCCCATGCAGTTACGTTTCACGAAGATAACAGTAGACAATCAGCTATTGTTAATGTAAATGCTGGAGAGAATTATAAAATTTCATGCTCTCAAAGCTCACCATTTATTCATGGCATAATTGAATTAGCTGACGATTACGTTACGAATGAATTGTTGCAAGGTAAAGGGAGCTTTGTTGATTATGTTGATTATGAATTTATAATCCCAAATAACTGTAACAAAATTATTATTTGCTCCGCTTATCCCAATAGAGTACAACTAAAGTTGAAAAAGTACGGGACTTATTATGAAAGCAAGGTATATACTAAAGATGAGGTATATACTAAAAATGATGTATATACTAAAAGCGAAGTATATAATAAAAATGAAATAGATGAAATCAGTATCACAAGTGCTTCTATTAAAAAATATGGTATAAAATGGTCAACCACAGATGCAAATGATGAAGGTAGCAGATGTTTTGATGCTGTTGGTCTTTCTGCTACGATTGGAGTCGGAAGTACAAACGGTTCATCTGATTTTGACAATATTTATCCATGGTCTGGTATCAAAAGATGTAATATTAAGATTAACGCAAACGGGGCAAAAATAGTTACTTATGAAGGAGAATCTGGATTTGCCCTTGACGGAACAAATGGTGATGTGTTTGTCAAAATTCCCAGATTTTGTGTTGAAAGATACATTGATAATGGATATGAATATCGTGTGATTTCTGCCAATGATGGACAAATTCATGAAGCATTTGTTGAAGATGGAAAGATACTAGACGATATTTTTGTTGGTGCTTTTGAAGCTTATTCTGATGGCTCAAAATTACATTCCATTAGTGGCGTGATTCCAACAAGCAACCTTGTCGCTTCGGATTTCTTGACATTGGCAACAGCAAACGGTGACGGCTATACCCTGTATGACATGCGCACGTCAGAGGCAATATGGCTGCTAATGGCAATAGAATATGGTAAACGAAATAGCAATAGAATACTTGGATATGGGTTTTCGGACTTTTGCCAACCTGATTCAAACGCCAATTTGCTGATTAGAGAAGCGGCAACAAATACAAATATAGTAAAAGTCAATGAAACCGCTATTGTACGTGAATTGATGCCAATAGGCAGCAATATAACTATCTGTGATGGCACACAGCAAAATATCATTGCTCAACGTACTATCACTGCAATAAACGAAGCAGGCGGTACATATGCAGAATTTACATTCGATGGTGAGCCAATAGATGTTACTCTTGACTGCTTCATTGGTTCTGCCGGGTGTACTACTAATTTCTGTCAATCTGTTTCAAATGGAGCTTTATCATGGCATACTGGAAGAACTACTTGGCAAACTGGTAACGGAACATATACAAGAAATCCTATACGATATAGATGGATTGAAAATATATTCGGAAGTATTTGGGCGTTTTTCCCAGATGTGACCTTTGATAATTTGCAAATGTATGTTTGTAAGAGCATTAAAAAATATCAGTTTTTTAAGCACGATGGAACAGACTATGTTCCCATTGGAATGACTTATATGGAAAATGCTGTTAATGGAGTAAAAGGTGATGTTGCAAATTCCAATTATTGGGTTACAAAGTTATCCAATGAGACTTTCGCAAAATTTAATGATTTCGGGAGAGCCTATGACAAATCGTTGACTTCTACAAAAGCATTCGGAGCATACTATTACCTTTATACTGGCACTGTATGTATTGCAAATGGTGGTGGCTTTGACCATCTTTATAGAAGCAATATACTCACTAATAGAGGATGGATAAGAACGCAGTCAAGATGGTACTTATATGGAGCACGATTGATGTATAAGAATTTGACATGACAATGACTCATAGGACACTTTAAGTAACAAGACGGCTTGCGGTATTCACCAGCCCATCCCACGGCGGGGTGGGCTTTTTCGTAAGGAGGATTGACCATGATTGACGAAAGCAGAATCAACAACCGCTTCACCTATCATCCACCAAAGGACGGCCAACCAGAGCGTTACGTGAAGATACGCGAGAAGGCAAAGGAGCTTGCCTTGCTAATCGAATCCGATTGTCCTCTCAGCAGAGAGCGCACAATCGCAATCAACAAGATTGATGAAGCCGTGATGTGGGCGAACGCATCCATAGCCCGCAACGAGTAGACAGCTAGCCGCCCACCTTGTAAGACCGCGCATGGTGGGCGGCTTATTTGTCACGTGGTCAGAAGGGAGAAGTAAGTGGATGCTATAGGCTACCTACTCACCGGATTGGTGGTTGGCTCGCTTGTGGGGTTTGTATTAGCTGAATTACTTTAGGAATGATACCCATTGCTTGTCGTAGCGAATGTGTCAGTTGTGAAATATTCCTACACGTTCATCGAATTTATTTGAATCGATTCTTGACAACGCTCCGGCGAAACGCTTTACTGAAGTCAACCAATCGCAAGGAGCAGTGTATGCCCGCTTATCTAGATGTTTTCATTTCGCCGATACGAGACAACAGCTTTGCGCAGATTCTTCTCGTTGCGCTTATGTTCGGCATCGTAGGGGATATCGTCTCAGGCTTCATCGGCGCAGCTGTGAACAACGACATAAACTCGTCTAAGATGCGAAAAGGCATCTGGCATAAGTTGGCCGAGATAATGTTCGTGTTCGTTGCGGACGTTATCGACGGCCTTCTTCTTGGCGGGCTTCAGATAGGTATGCAGCCAGTGCTCGTAGGGACGTTGCTTTTCCTAGTGTTCATGGAATTGTTCTCAATACTCGAAAACCTCGTGAAGGCATCGCCCGACCTTGCCAAGGTGCCCATATTCAGCAAGCTCTCGCAGGCTGTGAAAGAGATGGAAGAAGACAAGAATGAGCAATAGCCCGCTTGTTTCGGACGTGATATTGAGTCCCAACACCTACGGAGCGAGAAAACAGCCGATACTCGGCGCGGCCATCCACTACATGTGCTGGTACTGCACGGCGGAGACGTGTGCGGAGTCGTTCGTTCCGGTGTCCAGACATGCAAGCGCCAACTACATGGTGGGGAAGTACGGCGATATCGTACTTGGAGTCCCAGAAGACGAGGCGGCAGGTACGACTTCGAGCGAATATTGCGACCAGAGATGCATCACCATCGAGTGCGCGAACTACATGGAAGACGCGGACGGTCACATGTATGGACAGCTCCCAGACGCCACGTGGGAATCGCTCGTAGCGCTTTTGGCCGACATATGCAGGCGCAACGGCAAGACGCGGGCAGTCTATAACGGCAGAGCGGACTTCGACACTGTGAGGCCTGAAGAATTGATTCTCGTCAAGCACAAGTGGTTTGGAAGCACCGACTGCCCCGGCCCTTGGCTGGATTTGCAATTTGATAGACTTGCCGATGAGGTAAATGAACGTCTTGGAGCTACCGAGCCAGAAGAGCTGCATGGATGGGTCACGAACATCGACGAGTGCAGGGACGCATCGGATTATGCCTACTGCACATGTGCGGTCTACTCTTGTGGTTACTCGCAGGAAGACCGCAAGGACATAAGCATCGAGCGCTTGAAGAACGGCACGGCGGAGACGGACTGCTCCGCTGGCGTGTCTTGGTGGCTCTACAAGGGCGGACTACTTGACGAGAACCCTTGGTTCTATACGGCGATTGAGATTGACTACCTCACCGAGCACGGCTTCACGCTTCTCAAGGCCACGGAAGTGACGCCAAAAAGAAATGACGTTCTTTGGAGAAGCGGCCATACTGCCATCTACATCGGTGATGGTATGCAAGCCGAGGCGCTTTGGAGCGAGAATCATACCATTGACGGCGAGGCGGGAGACCAGACGGGCGGCGAGACGCTTGTAAGAGAGTACCCCGCAGGTGGGTGGACTTACATTCTCAGGCCACCAGCACACGAAAAGGAAGAGGATACGGAGGACGAAATGGTTTGCGTATTCAGACCCAACAACGACGAGTCACAGCCGTTGTGCTACTACGACGGCGTAATCGTCCATCCATTGGAGTCTCAGGCCAAGTACGACGCGGTCAATGAGATGTACCAAAAGCTCCATGGAGGGAAGAGCATCCCGACAATCTCGCTTGGCGAGAAGACCGCGCCTTACGGCACGGAGTTCATCCAAGTGACTCAGACCAAGTGGTAACCCATGCCGTACAATCCAACTTGGGTAAACCCATACATGCAACAGCAGCGTGGTGCAGCCTGCCCAGTACGAGTCGATAATGGCGAAGATAAGGGCCCTGGGAGGAAAATAGTCTCTTTACATCGACGTTCCAATCTACTATAATCTTAGGCAGACCCTCGGCGCACTCCTTTCCGTCGCAGTGTCTTTCCTTTGCTTGCCCCCGCCGCCCATATATGCGACGGGGTGCTTCTTTTTTAGATTCATACTTTACAAATTAAATACTTTCCTATATACTATATATATAGGATGTAAATTTCGGAAGGAGCATTTATGAGAAACGTACCTCTGGTTAGGGTAGAGAGGCCAAAGTCGTATTACAGCAGGGAGCGCAGGACAAGACCACATAGGCCGAAGATTGAGGTGACTCCGATTGAGGCGCTGGCGCCATACGCATTCGTCGCGTACCTGATACTCATGCTTGCATCGATTCTGGTGCCTGCCATGGCGTTCCTGCCATAGCGAGTACAAGGGGACCAAGCGGACTGTTGTCACCAGAGCACAGGTTAAGTCGATATCTGAGGCGTAAACATCAATTCGGGGAGTCGAAAGGCTCCCCAACTTTTTAAAATCCCCCTTTTTTAAAAAATACCTTTACACAAAGAGATTTATAATGTATAATGTAATAACAAACAAAGGAAAGGAGCCTGCAATGACCATCACCGAGTTCAAGTTCTTCAAGCCCATGAGGGGACGCACCATCTTCTCAACTCCTATTGAGGAGATTAAGAGGCAGTATCGCAAGCTTGCAATCAAGCACCATCCAGACATGGGTGGCAAGCTTGAGGACATGCAGCGAGTGAACGCAGAGTTCGACGCACTCAAGAAGCGCGTGTACAACATCCACGAGAGCCAGAGCGGTGAAGTGTACACCGACCAGACTCAGGAAGCGCCAGATGATGTTACCGAGCGCTTCAAGGACATCATCGAAAAGCTCATCCACATGGAGGGGCTTGAGATTGAGATTTGCGGCTCCTTCCTCTGGGTCGGTGGCAACACCAAGCCCAACAAGGACGAACTCAAGGGCATGGGATTCCGCTGGGCCTCAAAGAAGAAGCGCTGGTTCCTCGCACCGCATGGATGGAGGAAGAAGGGTCGCAGGGAGCTGACCATGGGAGAGATTAGGGAAAGTTACGGTTCACAGAGAATACAGTACAAGCATGCTGCTGGAAGGGCGCTCAATGCCTAATAAAACACCCGCCGTGTTTCGCATCGCTGAGAGGCGTGGCGGGTTCGCTTGAGAGTGAAAGGCACTTCCGTAGCCTTGGCTGTGGGTAAACAAGCCGTCTGGTGTCTACAAGGCGTGCCTTCGCTGGAAGAATATCACATCGGTAACAAATTGCAAGGAGTTTTTTAGAAAGGAGCCTGTCATGGCAATAGGATTCGAGGTTACCGTACAGAACTCTCACAAGGAGGGCTTCTGGTTTCCCCACGACGAGTGGGAGTCAAGGACAATAAAAGCTGCGACGCTGTCCGAGGCAGTATGCGCGGCAATGCCCCTCGTTGGCGAGAACGACGATGTGATTGTCAGCATCGTCACGTTCGACCCAGCCACACCGCACTGGACAACCACGCAGGTCGTATACGACTTCCTCCACGGGAAGATGAGCCACAGGGCAAAGAAGTACCAGCTCTAAAACATAACTCTTTACAAGAGACTGTATATAATGTATAATTTAGTAAAGCGAACGGGCTAAACAGATTTAGGGGGAAAGGATGACGATATTCACGGTGGGCTGCGTTGTCGTGATTATGGTTGTGGCGGCATATGCGGGAAGGACTTTCAGATGAGCGAAATTGCGGAGAAGATAACGTCGATTGGCATACGCGAAGGGGATGACCTGCATGTAGGCTCTCTCCGCAGGCTCGGAATCACGAGAGAGGACTTGGAGGAGGTGGCGATGGAAATCGGTGCAGAGGGGATAACTCAGATATCGGGAATCGACTATTACGTTCTGCGTGGAGTTTCATAATCGCATAAAACGGCTGTTCGGTTATTGATAGAATGAAGGCTGACGAGAAGGACTGGAACGGCGGCCTTCATTGACCTTCATTATTGATTCGAAAGGAGGTGAACGATGAAAGTTACGGAAAAGGAAGTATACGACGAGGTACGCAGGTTCATCGACGAGAACGGGTACAGCCCGTCGATAAGAGACCTATGCCGTAAGTTCGGAGTATCGACGAGCACGATGCATAAAAGGGTCGATACGATGTGCTTCAGGCGAATGCTGAGCAGGAAGAGGGGCTTGTCTAGGTCGTTGGTTCCACTGCCAGAAAGCGAGTGGAAGAATGACGCTAGAGTTCTTCATACCAAGCAACCGGACGAACAAGGACGGTACGCCAGCTCCTCTGGACGGGATTAACGAGCTTGTGGCGGCTGAGAGGGCAAAGTATGGCCCATCGCTCAAGCGCAAGAACGGAAGGCATGCCGAGGCCGTCTGTCTAGAGGCAATGAGGTCACAGGGATGGACTTGTCCGAGATGCAAATGCGTCGTTGAGCTTACGTTCGTTGAGCCTCACGACAAGCGAGACCCAGATAACATACTTGGGGGTGCGAAGTTCATCCTTGACGGAATCATAAAGCCGAAGGGAAGGAAGAGCTACGGAGCCGGAGCGATAGAGGACGATTCGCAAAGGTGGATTGTTCTCAAGTACGGGGACATAGAGATAGACGAGGGGGCACCGGGTTGCAAGGTACGGATAAGCACGATAGAAGGTTGAGAAGGAGAGACCTGTTGCAAGGGAAGAACAAGAGATACGGGAGGGATTCAGATGGGGATTAGTTTCAGGGCGCTAAGGGCCGAAGAAGTTGAATGTAGAATCGGCCAAATAGCAAAAAACGGAAGCGGTCTATCTTTGCTGCTTTTTAAGACGGCAAGGACGGATATGGATATTCTTGATGAGACTGTAGGGCCTGACAACTGGCAATGCAAGTTCTATGAGCAGAAGGGCACGTTGTTCTGCTCGATAGGAATAAAGATAGAAAGGGGCAACGGTGAATTCGAGTGGGTATGGAAGGATGACGCGGGAAGCCCGTCGAACATAGAGGCGGTCAAGGGCGAGGCCAGCGACGCAAGGAAGAGAGCGGGATTTGCTTGGGGAATAGGCAGATGTCTCTATACCGTCCCACGGATATACATTTATTCTGATAGATGTAACATCAAACAGTCAAATAACGGTAAATACCAATGTTACGATGAGTTCAGGTGTGAAAAAATAAGAATTCAAGACGGCAAGATTACTGGAATATCAATATTTAACGACACGACAAAGCACAGGGTTTTCGTCTGGACTACGGAAGAATAACAAATGGAAGTATGGAAGACTATCCCATCGTTGCCAAACTATGAGGCCTCCACGAGCGGTAGAGTACGGCACAAGGGCAAAGAACCGAGAAAACTGCAAGTAAACAAACGTAACGGCTACGTGTATATCCCTGTCAGAAAGGATATGAAGTTCCAAAGTTTAAGGGTACACAGACTTATAGCAGAAGCGTTTATACCTAACCCCGAAAACAGACCTCACGTAAACCATATCGACGGCAACAAGCAAAACAACAGCGTCGAAAACTTAGAATGGTGCACGCAATCAGAGAACGAACTCCACAAATGCAGGGTTTTGGGAAAGAAAAATGAACCGCCACACATATTAAAGCCAGTCATTGACTTAGACACTGGAATTGTATACGAGTCGATAAAAGCGGCTGCACAGGAAACGGGAATAGACCATAGAAAGATAGGAGAGATAGCTGCTGGAAAGAGGAAGACATGCCACGGGAAGAGATTTTCATGGGCATAGATACGACTTGCCGAGTGACTGCGATAGGACAGCTCAGAACATGGGCCGAGAAGGGATAGGGAGAATGATAGAGAGAATGACTGCGAAGACGGTTGACCTCGTTGAGACGGAGCACGGGACGGTTCGCGTCGAACACAACATCGACGGCATATGCGTTGTCATACCGACGCCGAGCGAGTTGGCAACGGGCTACAAGGTAATGGAGGGAAGCGACGGTTTGGTGCTCGACGTCACCATGGACGTGAGGCGTCCCCACAAGGGACAGGAAATCACGCAGAACGGAAGCACGTTCGAGGTTCTGGACGTGCGCAAGACTGTGGTCGGCTACGACGTTCTCAACGGCAACACTGGGGGTTGGGAGCCTTGGGTTGAGTAGGCTCAACGAGCTGGTTTCCGACTGGGAGCTTGAGGAGATACGTCACGAGCTTTCGGTCGGAACCGCACCTGACATAATAGAGTTCAGGCACGGACTGCCAAAAGGCACAATAGGCAGGCGCAAAGCCTACAAGGGCGTGCAAGACCACTCGTCTTACAGGATGTGGGATGATGCGGAGAGGGCGTTCGTGAGGGACAACTACCCACAGCACGGGACGAGCCATTGGACTGGATGGAAGCTCCTGAGGAGGTCGTGGCACTCGATAGAGAAGATGGCGCACGAGCTTGGCGTGACCAAGAAGCAGAGGGAGAGGCCTTGGAGCGATTTGGAGATATCCTTCCTCAAGGACAACTTCCCAAACCACGACAGGCATTGGGACGGCTGGAATCTGCTTGACAGGACTTGGGGCGCGATAATGATGAAGGCCTCATACCTCAACGTGAGAAGGAAGCGCAAGACCGTCAACGAAAAGTGGCGGAAGATGAACGACGAGATTTTCAAAGGAGAAAAATAGTATGAATTGCTTCCTGTGATTGCATAACAATTTTCATATATGGTGCATATTGAAAAGAAAGACATACAAGGAGATTTAGTATGATTAACCGTGTTACCTTGGCAGGAAACATTACTCGTGATTGTGAGGTCAAGCAGACTCAGAGTGGCATGACGATAATGCATTTCGGAATCGCCGTGAACGAGCGCTTCAAGAACAACCAGACTGGTGAATGGGAGGAAAGGCCGAACTACTTCAACTGCGTGTGTTTTGGGAAACGCGCGGAAGGACTCGCCAAGGTCTTGCACAAAGGGCAGAAGATTGCGCTTGACGGAAAACTTCATTACAACCAATGGGAGAACGGGCAGGGACAAAAGCGCTCAACAGTCGAGATTGTGGTTGACGATGTTGAGTTCATGTCTCAGCGAAACAATGCTCAGGGCCAACAGAACGACTCATACGCCAATCAAAACCAACAGCAGGGCAACTATGCCAACAACCAGCAATACGCCCCGCAGAACGCCACTCAGCAGCCCACAGGCGGGTATCAGGGATATCAGAGCCAAGG
>Ga0326512_10000094_pt1 | contig 70905 bp, 120 predicted proteins | sample 1_2617_0518_D_FD_203652 | JGI IMG/M metagenome (GOLD analysis project Ga0326512, IMG submission 203652) | Bovine rumen microbial communities from UC Davis, California, United States - 1_2617_0518 | ecosystem: Host-associated > Mammals > Digestive system > Stomach > Rumen | place: USA...
GGCACTTCTTTGATAATGACGGCTGGTTACAGTACGGATGGATTAAAGATAATGGTTACTGGTACTTCCTCGACGAAAAAGACGGGCATATGCTGACGGGCTGGCTCAATCGGTACGGCCTGTTCTACCTTGAGCCTGTTTCGGGGGAAAATCAAGGTCATGCGTATATGTCTGAAACCGCAGTCATTGATGGTAAGACTTATACTTTTGATGCAAACTGCTATGCAAAATTAGTAAGCAATGATGTGAAACCAATTGCTTCCGGACGTCCTGATATTAAGCAGAATCCTAATTTTAAAGGATACAATGTCAGCAACAGGAACGACCCGATTATGTACCTCGTTGTTCATTATACGGGTGCAGAAGGCACTGCTAAAAATAACATTGATTATTTTAACGGCGGGAACAGGAACGCCTCTGCTGATTATTTTATCAATCACGATGGAGAGATTTGGCAGTATAATCCGAACATCGAAAAGCGTTATTCATGGCATTGTGGAGGCGGTAGACAGTCTAGTACTGGCGGTTCTTTCTTTGGAAGTTGTAAGAACGCAAATAGTATCGGTGTAGAACTTTGCACACACAAAATAAACGGAGCGTGGACATTTACAGATAAGACTGTTGAATCTGCGAGAAAACTTGTTAAGTATCTTATGGAGACCTACAACATCAAGCAGAAAAACGTGATTCGACACTGGGACGTAAACGGTAAGTATTGTCCGAATGTGTACGGCTGGTTATCAAATTCTACTCAGTGGGATAAGTACAAAGCATCTCTTTCTGCTTCTACTTACTATGACGATGCTCCGCAAATTTACAGAGTAAGAAAATCATGGAAAGAAGCAGATACACAAATTGGTGCGTTTGCAGGATTAGACAATGCTAGAAACTTTGTTAAGGCTCACCCTGGTTATCATATTTATGATAAGAGTGGAAATGAAGTAACTTAATTACGAGAAGAACGTTAAGCCTAGGATACGTTTTTCATACATTGAGTGCAATATAAACTATTGCACTCATTATCTTAATTATAGAGGACATATGGGAGCAATTAACATTTCAATACAAGATACGATAATACCTATGTATGATGATGTGCTTGAAGATATTTTTGAGCATAAACATACGCACTATGTATTTCCCGGAGGACGTGGAAGTACAAAATCATCATTTGTCGGTGGTGTCGCAATTCCTCTTTTAATCATGCAGAATCCGCAGATTCATGCAGTATGTTTTAGAAAAGTTGCGAACACAATTCAAACAAGTATCTTTCCGCAGGTAGTGTGGGGAATTTATAAACTCGGTGTAGAATCATTATTTAAGATTCCTAAAACGTATAGTACACCAATCACATATATTCCTACGGGACAAAAAATTATGTTCTTCGGTCTTGATGACCCGATGAAAGTGAAGTCTATAAAACTACCGTTCGGGTATATAGGTATTACGTGGTTTGAAGAATTAGACCAGTTCAGCGGAGAAAATGAATTACGTACTGTTACTCAGTCTACAATGCGTGGCGGTGAAAAGTTTTGGGATTTTCGTACATTTAACCCACCAATTAGTAAAAATAATTGGGCAAACGAATACACAGAAGATTGTGAAATATACAGGCAAGATAACACATTAGTTGTTCGTAATACATATTTAGATGTGCCCGAAGATTGGCTTGGTCAACAGTTTATTGAAGAAGCAGAAGATTTAAAAGCAATAAATCCTCGTGCATATGAGCATGAGTATCTTGGACACGCAATCGGAACCGGCGGTGATGTATTTCAAAACGTTGAAGAATTTGATGCAGATGCTCCTACAGAAATTCAGGATATTCGTGGTAAAGTAATTAAAACAGTTAAACTATCAGATACGTTTGATACTGTATATAATGGAATTGACTGGGGATTTGCACTAGACCCGTTTCATTATACAAAATGTTATTTTGATTCTCGTAGGTTAGATTTGTATATTTTCAGAGAATATCGTACAATACAATCAAGAAACGAAACGGTATTTAGGGAATTATATGAAGATGAAAAACTAATAACTCCCGAAGAACTTGTAACTGCTGATAGTGCAGAACCTAAATCTATCGCTGACTTTAAAGCGTATGGAGCATTTATACGTGGCGCAGAAAAGGGTCCTGACAGCGTTCGATATGGTATCAAGTGGCTACAAGGTCTTAGGCACATCTATATTGATAAGCGTAAATGTCCGAACACGTGGAGAGAATTTACTACGTATGAGTATGAGAAAGATAAAGATGGCAATTTTATCAGCGCATATCCTGATATGGATAATCACTCTATTGACGCAGTAAGGTACGCTATGGAGAAATACTATAAAAGAAGAGGTAAATAAATGCAGTTTTGTGGGGACAAAAATTCAACGAGATTTTTGGAGCAGAATATTTGCAATCTTGCTTATGCTCAATTTGAGGGTGACGGTGAGTACGATATACCAATGTTACTTCCTACGCATATAGACAATCTTGCTGATATACCGTTACAAGGATTTAATTATGCGCTGAAAGAAAAACGACCCGAAAATATAGGCGTACATTTCTTCTTACATGATTATCAATTTGAAAGGGTTTGGAATTATCCTGACCGATATACAGAGGTACTAAGTAAGTTCGCATTTGTTTTATCTCCAGATTTTTCGCCGTATTCAGATAGTCCTCGTGCAATACAGATATATAATGTATATAGAAACAGATGGTGCGCTAGGTATTGGCAAGAATATGGAATTAATGTTATTCCGACAATAACATGGGCAAATGATGATAGTTTGTCATATTGTTTAAGCGGTGTTCCTAAGCACAGTACGATAGCAATATCTACAATGGGAGAAGGCAGATGGGCAAAGTGGCAGTCATTACGTAGAAACTGGAATCGTATAATGGATACACTTGAGCCCGATGAAATATTATTATACGGTAAAAATATCGCAAATGAATTTCAATTAAGCGGTAATATTATTTATAAAAAACTAATTAGTTCAAAGGTGGCAGTATGAGTGAAAAATCAAGCAGATACGGAAAATATAATAGTAATACATACGGTACTCCGCATCACTTACATCCAAAAGATTGGGGAAACGCTCGTAGATTTGTCGGTTCAGAATTAAACGTGTACGAATATAGGGACCCGGATACGGGCATCGTTTGGCACATTCATGCGCCGGACTTTGAATCTGCACAAACACAAGCGACCATTCGCGGCTGGGTACAGTACAGAAAGCGCAAATCAAAGAGGAAATAACATGGCGATATGGAATAGCATCGTAGCAAAGTTAAAGGAGATGTTGCACAAAATGACCGGACCAAAAACTATAGAAAAGTCGTTAAATATATCCCCCACAATTTCTATGCGTATGACAAAAGCAATTAGTTTGTGGTCAGATATGTACGGAGATAGAAGCCCTTGGGTACATGAGCCGAGTATTGAGGACCCTACTAGAGTTGTATCATTAGGACTGCCGGCTATGATTGCGAGTGAAAAGGCAAGAACTGCCCTCATTGAACTTGCGTCTGAAATTACTACTCCTATGAAAGAAGTAGAAAAGTCAAATCCAAATTATAAACCGGCAGAACCCGATGAATTAGGAAACATCATTCCTACTAATGAGCCGAAGATGATTAAGGATGAAATACCGAAAGGTCCTACAGAACGTGCTACATACCTTAACAGTCAATACAAGAAATTAAAGCGACAACTGAGAAAACAGATTGAGTACGGTGTAGCAAAAGGCGGACTTGTATTTAAGCCGTATATTGTAAAATCTGAGGCGGGTATCGGTATCGGTAATAAAGAGTTTAATGTCGGTGTAGATAATACAAGCAGTGATAAAATTGATTCCGAATACTCGATTGAGTTCGATTATATTCAAGCAGATTCTTTTCTTCCACTCACATTCGATGCGGCAAAAAGAATTACAGAGGCGGCATTCATCCAGTCAAAGATTGAACAGAATGTTATTTACCGCAGACTTGAATATCATAAGTGGGAAAATAACACTGTAACAATTATTAATAAAGCCTTTAAAGCGACCAACATCAGCGACAACATTCAAAATAGTTCTATTGAATTAGATTTGGGTGAAGAAATTGCTTTAACAGAGGTGCCAGAGTGGAGCGCATTGCAACCCGAAACAACGATTGCAAACGTTGATAGACCGCTCTTTGCATACTTTAAAATGCCTGAGGCAAATACTGTAGATACAGTCAGTCCGTTAGGGGTGTCAGGATTTAGTCGTGCCGTAAATCTCATTAGAGATGCAGACTATCAATATAGCAGACTGCTTTGGGAGTATGAAGCGGGCGAAATGGCGGTAAACGTAGACAGAGATGCGTTTACGTGGATGGGAGATGAGAATGGCGAGACTAATGGACATTCAAAACTAGCCACAATGCAACAACGTTTGTATAGACGCATGGATATAGGTGCTGATGAATTATTCGAGCCTTACGCTCCCATGCTCAGAGATAACAACTATATTGAGGGCTTAAATGCTATTCTGATGCGTATTGAGGACGTATGTGGAATCAGTAGAGGAACACTGTCTGACAGTATTGATATTGCAAGAACGGCAACTGAGTTAAAGATTCTGAAACAGCGTTCTTATCAGACTAACGCAGATATTCAGGAAGCAATTCAGAATACTCTTGAGGACGTTATTTACATTATGAACACATATTGTGATTTATATGAAATCACACCTCCTGGAGAGTATGATGTAAACTTCGAGTGGGATGATAGTTTGATTGTTGATACTGACGCAGAATTAGAAAAGCGCATTGTCCTGCAACAAAATGGTATCGTCAGCAAGGTTGAAAACAGAATGTGGTACTTCGGTGAAACTGAAAGACAGGCACAAGAAGCACTCATTAAGATTGCAAAAGAAGAAGCACAATCTATGGAATCTGATTTAGTGAGGGAGACTAATCAGATAATGCAACGTAGACAAGAGGGCGAATTTAAGCAAAAGAGGGAAGATGAGTATTAATGTTAAGTGATACTGCTATTGATAACCTTGTTCAACAAATTGTTAATCGACAAGAGGGTATTAATATTTATGTACTTACTAAAATTGCACATCGTTTGAGAACTATAGGAGAATTATCTCCAAATAATATTAAACAGATGCAGATTTTAGTACAAATGGGAACGGATATTAGACAAATGAATGATTACCTTGCAGAAATGTCTAATATGCAAGTCCGTGATATTAAAAGCATTATAAAGACAGTAGCACTCGATAATTATTTGGATGCAAAGCCATTATATGATTATCGACACCGTTCATTTGTACCGTTTGAACAGAATACCAAATTACAGCAGATTACAAATGCCATTGCAGAACAAACTGCAAATACGTATAAAAATTTATCCAATTCTAGTGCAACTGGATTTTGGGTAAAAGATAAATACAATCCTCAACAATTAGTATTTAAATCAATAGATAATAGTTATCGAGATGCGGTAGATAAAGCAATACAGGCAGTTCAAAGCGGTGCTGTTGATAAAGAAGAGGCAATTCGTAATGTTGTAAAACAACTGCTTGATAGCGGTATTCGTAGAATGTACTGGGATAGCGGATATTCTCAGAGATTAGATACTGCGGTAAGACGCAATATTCAAGACGGTGTAAAACAGATAAATCAGCGTATTCAAGATGAAATAGGTAAACAAATCGGTGCAGACGGAAAAGAATTAAGTGTTCATATCAATTCTGCACCTGACCACGAACCCTTTCAAGGGCATCAGTTTACTAATGAGGAATACGAAAAATTACAAAGTAATGAAGATTTTAAAGATGTAGTCGGACAAAAATTTACGGGTGTAAAAAGAATAATCGGAGAGTGGAATTGTAGACACTTTGCCCTCTCTATTATAGTTGGTCAATCAAAGCCACGATATTCAGAACAACAGTTACAGAATCTAATACGAAAAAATCATATAGGTTATACTAATGCAGATGGTAAACATTTTACATTATATGAATGTACACAAGTTCAGCGGAAGTTAGAAACTAAAATACGCTATGCAAAAGAAGAACAGATGTTGATGAAGGAATTAAAAAACAATACTTTTCGTACTTTAGCAAGACGCAAAGTGGAATATCTTACCGCTGAGTATAAAAGATTCAGTAAGCAGAGTAATATGCCGATGAGGCTGAACAGAACAACTGTACCCGGATATAAATCGTGGTGAGAAAGTATTTACAAAATTAGTAACATATTATATACTAATCGTAACAACAGTTTAATATTGTTGTTGTCCTCCTAGACGTTGGCACAAGTACTCCCCACGACTTGTGCCAATTAAGGAAATGCGTTCTACCGCCAAACTGCCCGGCGGATATATAAATGAGCAGATATAAAAGAATGTAAAGGAGAATGTAACATGAATGTAAAAGAACTTTTTGACAAGGCAGAGAATGGTACACTTACATACGACCAGTTCGTATCTGCGGCGGGAGAATCAAAATTTGTTGATTTAACCGAAGGTAACTATGTATCAAAGCAGAAGTATGATAACGAAATTAGTGACCGAGACGGTAGAATTAATACGTTAAATGCGACAATTCAAACTCGGGATGCTGATTTACAGACGCTTCAAGATACATTAAAAGATGCAGGAGATATTGAAGCATTAAAGACTGCTTCTAAAGACCTCAGCGAACTGCAAAAGAAGTATGATAAGGAAACTAAAGCATACCAGGCTCAGTTAAGTCAACAGGCTTATGAGTTCGCCGTAAAAGAGTTTGCAAATAGCAAACAATTTACGAGCAAAGCCGCACAAAGGGATTTTACACAGGCAATGATTGCAAAGAAATTGCAATTTGAAGATGGTAAACTCATTGGCGCAGAAGATTTTGTACAGATGTATGCTAAGGATAACGATGATGCGTTTGCAAAAAAGGCAGACCCGAAGCCACAATTTGTACAGTCTACTGAACCGAAAAAGCCGGATAAACTTACTTTGTCTCAACTTATGAAGATGAAAAATGATAATCCGGACGCAGTAATTAACATTTAATTGGAGGTATTAAAATGCCGCAGTTTGATAGCAAACTTTTTAATGGCGAAGTGTTTCAGAAATACGTTGATAGAGTTCCGAATCTGAAACTCAATGAACTGCTTAAATCTAGGGCAGTTGTTGCAAGACCCGACCTTGCTAGTGCAATGGCAGACCAGGTTGGTGGCAACTATATTACAACTCCCTTAAAGGGACTTATTAGTGGAACTATTCCGCTTAACTATGATGGTGTAACAAATATTACATCTCAGACCACGCAGACCTTCTCTCATAGCAGAGTTGTTGTTGGTCGTGCGCAGGCATGGACTGAGAAGGACTTCTCCTATGACATCACTGGTGGTGTAGACTTCATGGAGAATGTTGCACAGCAAGTTGCTGAGTATTGGGATGAAATTGACCAAGCAACCCTCGTATCTATTCTGACTGGTGTGTTTAGCATGACAGATGCAGAAGGGGCACGTTTTGTTTCCGAACATACTCATGATATTCACACAGTCGCAAACAGTGAAGGCAAAACTGGATTTATGGACGCTACTTCTCTGAACACTGCTATTCAGAAAGCAAGTGGTGACCACAAAAACAGATTCTCTCTTGCTATCATGCACTCCGCAGTTGCTACTAATCTTGAGAATATGAAAGTTCTTGTATATCTCAAATACAACGATGCGAATGGCATGGAGCGTGAGACTGGTCTTGCTACTCTGAATGGTAGACTTGTTATCGTTGATGATAGTATGCCGATTCTTGAAGATACCGGCACTGCTACTTTTTCCAAGACTTCTGATACCGCTGTTACTGCTGGTAAGACTTATTATACTCGCACAGGCACTTCTGGTAACTACACATACACGGTTGTTGTTAATCCTGTCGATGCTTCTATTAATAACTACTATGAAAAGACGGGCACAGGCAATCCGATGTATGTAACGTATCTGTTCGGTGACGGTGCGATTGAGTATACGAACTGCGGTGCCAAAGTTCCTGCAGAAATGAGTCGTGACCCGAGGACTAACGGTGGTCAAGATACTCTGTATAACAGACAGAGAAAGTGCTTTGCTCCTTACGGCATCTCTTTCACAAAGGCACATATGGCTACACTGTCTCCTACTGATGCTGAACTTGCTGATGGTGCTAACTGGGAACTCGTTAATACCGGTGGTTCTAACAAGAAATATATCAATCTGAAGGCTATTCCGATTGCGAGAATTATCTCCCTCGGCTAATAATTGATTACGAAAGGCGGTGACTTCAATGTATCTCACGTATGATGAATATTTAGCATTTGGTGGTACAGTAGAAGAAACCGCCTTTGATAATTTAGAATTTGAGGCTCGTACTGTCATTGATTGGTGGACGTATAATAGACTTCAAAATGATGAAGAATATCCCGAAGCCGTCAAACGTTGTATGTTTAAACTAATTAACATTATCATTGCAAAACAGCGGGCTCAACTTTTGAAAAACAACGGAACCGTCAATACTGACGTTACTGAAAGTGGAATTGTTCAGCAATCAAATGACGGTGTATCAACAACATACAATATCATGTCGGCAAGTGAGATTATTGCACAGTCTGGAGAAGATGTTAAATCCACAATACGAATGTATTTACAAAACGTGCGAAATTCTTTAGGACGAAAAGTTCTATATAGAGGTTTATATCCCGGTGAATAATTATCCTAGTTGGTGGAATACCACAGTAACACTGTTTAATAAATATGAGGACCCGACAACACAACTTGTATCGTGGTATAAAACAAAAATAGACGGATGTTTTTGGAGTAATCTTAACGATAAAGTAAAAATCGGTAAAACTATTTTAGAAACGGACGGCGTAATTTGTCGAATCAGAAAAGATAGTCGCTATTTAGATTTGGAACAGTGGTTATCCCTACCGGCGGATAAGAAAACTGAGTATTTTACAGTAAGTCAGCAAGATATAGTAATTAAGGGTGAAATAGACGATACAATTGATGAGTACCAGTCGGGACACCGATCCACTGATTTATTAGCAAAATATAAACGGCTTCAACGCTGTATTGAAGTTGAACAGTTTATGGATAATACAGGCGGAGGCCGAGGAAACGAGCATTATTTTGTAAAAGGTTTATAACAATGGCAGAGGGTGAAATTAGTGTAATCGTTCAAGACAACGGCATAACAACAGCACTGCAAAAGAAATTGTCTTATTTATTGGACGATTGGGAAGTACGAAACGGTGTAACGGAAATTATTCGGGATGAGATGAATAAATTTGTTCCGAGAAAAACAGGAAACCTTGCTCGTAATACTGAAATTTCTGATGATGAAATTATATGGACATCTCCATATGCTCATTATCAGTATATGGGATTTGTATATGGTCCCAACTTTCCGATAATAGATAAAGATGGTAATTCAGGTTGGCGCTCTCCAAAAGGTAAAGAAAAATATCCAACGGGAAGAGTAATCCAATATCATACTCCGGGAACAGGTAGTTTCTGGGATGAGAAACTTCTGAATAATTCTAATGCCCGCCGTATAATGAATATTCGTATTACCGCATATCTAAAGCGTATGGCTAGAGAAAAGGACTTGTAATGAGTGATAAAAACCAAGCAGTTATTAATTACATATTGCAATGTCCGCAGATAAAGGATACTCCTTTGTATTTTAACTTTATCAACGCTAAAGACAATACGGCTCAAATTCTAACCTCATCAAATGATAGATATACTGAAAAGCCCGACATTACGGGTGCAGTAGAAAAACAATACACATTTACAATAATGGTATTTAAATCTATTACAGATGACGCAATTGTAAAACTTGAAGGATTCGCACATGAAAATGTCGAAGAACTTTCATATATACAGGAATTAATTGATTGGATTGCGGAACAGGATGATTTAAAAAATTATCCAGATTTTGGAGAAAATTGTGAAGTCGATAGCATTCGTACATCAGAAGAAACTCCGAAATTGGAAGCAATAAATGCGCAAGTGTCTCCCGCACTTGCAATGTATAGTGTAACTATACAGATAACTTATGTTGACAACAGTAAAAAACTTTGGAGGTAACTGAAATGCCTATTGCTCAGTTTAATCTTGCTCAAAATCAACGTGCCGAGCGTAAACTGCTCATTACGGTTGCTGAGTGGACAGAGGATAATGCGCAAGTTCGTGAGATTCTTGGTAGACGTACAGAAGATTCCAGTATTGATTATAATGCTGACATTGAGACTACTACTGATATTCTCGGCATTAACTATACTGACCTGAACAGAACTCAGCCTCAGCAGGACTTCGATCCTTATCTGATTCTTGGAGGTTCTAAACTCGGTGCGAAACTGAATGACATCAGACGTAGAAACGCTCTTTCTGAACTGGATAACTTTACCGTATATATCATTACTGCGTTTGTTGGTGATTCAACAAAGGGTTATGCAACTGAGAAACACACTGGTTGCACAATTGTATACAATAGCATCGGCGGTGATGCGAATGTAAATATGCCCATCAGTGTATACTTTAGTAATAACATTACTACCGGAACAGTTGATAAACTCAGTGACGATTTTGTATTTACGGCAGACGCCTAATATTGACGTTCTATAGGAGGACAAACTTATGGGAATTGTAAATAATAATATTGTTGACATTGACTTATCTATAACTCGGAAAAAGCGATTTAGGATTGATGGGGATGATAACAGAATTATTGAACTTAATACTTCTGATATGACGATCCTAAATCGACTTGACGAGGCTGATAAACAGTTGCGTGAATTAGCGGATAAGGCAACTTTCGGTATGTCTGAAACTGGTGAAGATGATAATGCAGATGTTGTAAAGGAACTCCTTGCAACTGATAAACAGATGAGAGCCATCATTGATTATCTTTTTGATGCTCCAGTTTCAGATGTTTGTGCTCCTGACGGTTCTATGTATGATCCATTTAATGGTAAATATCGTTTTGAGCATATCATGGAAACATTGTTCGCACTATACGAAAAGAATATTTCTGAGGAAATAAAAAAGATGCGAAAAAATGTGCAGAAGCACACCGATAAATATACGAAAAAATAATTATGTATACAATTCCTATTTCAGTCGTAATAGACAATGTTGAATATGGGATAAGAAATAATGGGGACTACCGAGTAATTCTCGATTGCTTTAGCGCATTACAGGATGTAGATTTAACAGAGCAAGAAAGAGTATTCGCAAGCCTCATTATTTTTTATCAAGATTTAAATAACTTAGAGGACGTTCTTATACAGACTAATTTGGTAGAACGAGTGACTGAAATGTATAAGTTCTTCAATTGTGGAGATGCGGATACAATAGGTACAAAAGTTCCTTATAAGTTAATAGATTGGGAACAAGATTCTCAATTAATCAGTAGTGCAATTAACGCCGTTGCAAATACTGAAATAAGAAGTTCACCGTATATACATTGGTGGACATTCATGGGATATTTTTCTGCTATAGGTAAATCGTTGTTGTCGAATGTAATAACTATTCGAGAGAAACTTCTTAAAGGTAAGAAGTTAGAAAAGTATGAACGAGAATTTAGACGAGATAATCCTAAATACTTTGTTTGGAATAGTAAGTCAGTCGATGATGCCGAAGCAGATAAACTTTTACAAGAGTTATGGAATAACGGTGAATAACGATGGCAAATGTTGATGGAGATATTACTTTACGAGTAGACGTAAAGCCTGGTGACGTACTTAGTGCGGCAAACGATATTAAACAAGAATTTAAAGAAATTTTTGACCAAACTTCTGGACAACAGTTATCTGCCCCGTTCAATAACGCAAAAATAAGCGCCGTAAAATTATATAATGAGATGGAAAAAATTACGTCTAAGATGGCAGAGTTGGACGAAGCGATGACCAAAGAAGGCGTTGATCCACTTGACAAAGCAAAATATTCGGCAAAATATGATGCGTTAGTAACAAACTTAAATGACGTAACTAATAGGGCAACTGTTACACGAGATAAGTTGAATGAGTTAGCATCTGCCGTTAGTAGCGCATCAGATACAGCACTTCCTACAGTTTCTAGGTTTGACATACTTAAACAGTCGTTTATAGAAATAGCAAAAAATGCGGGAAAAGTTGTTACTGCTTTTTTAAAAATTAGTAGTAGAAATATATTGGCCGGCATATCACGATTAACAAGTGGTATGAAAAATCTTCATAAACATACCGGCAGACAAAATAACGCATTACAAGTAGGTTTTAAAAATTTCATTCGATACGGACTCGGGGTTCGTTCTGTATTTGCATTAATTAATAAACTAAGAAGAGCATTAGGTGAAGGCATCGGGAATCTTGCCCAATACTCTCCCGAATTTAACGGTGTAATATCTGATTTTATCAGTGCGCTCGAAACATTAAAAAATGCTTTTGCCACTGCGTTTGCTCCCATTCTCTCAGTAGCATTACCACTACTCACTGCATTAATGAATGCGCTGGTAGATGCGGTATCATTAGTAGGACGTTTCTTTGCGGCATTAACCGGCCGTAATACATTTGTACAGGCAAAACACGTAAATAAAGATTATGCGGCATCTTTACAGAAAACTGGAAAAAGTGCTGACGGTGCGGCAAGCGGTATTGACAATGCAAAAGAATCGGCGGAAGATTTACAACGTACAATAGCGGGATTTGACGATGTTGAAATTTTGCATGAAAATAAACCGACTAGTTCATCAGGCAGCGGCGGTAGCGGGTCAGGTAGCGGTGCTGGAACAAAACTGTCTCCTGCAGATATGTTTGAAACTGTAGGAATAGAATCGCCTATTGCTGATTTAGCGAAGCGTTTACGAGAACTAATAGAAAATCAAGATTGGGTAGGGCTCGGGCAGTATCTCGGTGAAAAGATTAATTCTGTTTTTCAAAAAGCGAAAGAACTCATATCCTGGGATAATTTAGGAGATAGAATAACAAAAATCATAACCGCAATAACAACGACATTTAATAGTCTTGTTGATACGATAGATTGGGAGTTAATAGGTAGTACCTTTGCAGAAGGTATTAATACAATAATAAAAACGCTTGATTTATTAATAACAGGAATAGATTGGGCACTACTCGGCAGAAGTATTGCAGAGGGCTGGAATGGTTTATTTAGCAATATCGACTGGCTTGGCGCAGGTAAATTAATTGGCGATGGTATAGTTGCAGTATTTGATTTTTTATATGATGCTATAACAACTTTTAAATGGGAAGATTTAGGTAAGAATCTAGCAACAGCATTATATAAAGTATTTACCACAGTTAATTGGGACAAAGTAGGAAAGACATTTTCAAACGGAGTAAACGCGGTTCTTAATTTACTATACGGGTTTATAACGACATTTAATTGGGCAAGTGCAACCGCTCGTTTAATGGCGGCAGTAAATTCATTTCTTCAAAATGTTGATTGGAAACGTCTAGGTGCAACTTTAGGCGAACTTATAAAGGCGTTACTGCAAACATTTAAAACAATCATTGCAGAATTTGATTGGCGCGCACTCGGAGAATCTATTATTAAGTTCCTATCAGGCGTTGATTGGGCAGGTTTAATTTCTGAATTATTATCTACTATTGTTCAAATTGGATTAAGTCTATTAGAATTTAATCTTGGTATGAGCAGTGCCCTTGTAACCGGTTTAATAGATATTTTAGGCGGACTTGCAGAAAAAGTTCGTGAATATTTTGAACAATATGGCGGAGACATTATTCAAGGCTTAATCGACGGCATTGTTGCCGCTATTAAGGGTATTGGAAAATGGATAGAGGACAACGTTGTTAATCCGATTATAGACGCCTTCAAAGAAGCATTCGGCATCGCATCGCCTTCAAAGGTAATGAAGCAGTTAGGCGGATATGTAACGCAAGGATTATTATTAGGCATAAGCGGTGCTTGGACAACTATCACTACGTTCTTTAAAAACGCAATTACTACAATCAGTAATTTCTTTAAGAATTTCAATTGGCGAGATTTAGGAAGTAGTATAATTCAAAAACTGCATAACGGTATTTCAAATGTATGGGGAACGGTAACATCATTCTTTACTAACGGTGTAAATACAATCAGGAATTTAATAAATTCTTCTAATTGGAGCGGTTCAGGAAATACGATTGTAACTAAATTAAAGAGCGGTATTTCCGCTATGTGGAACTCGTCAATAGTATCATATATACGAACCGGTATTTCTGGAATTGTCAGTACGATAACAAATGCGAACTGGACTTCTTCGGGAGCAACAATAGTATCGAAATTACGCTCAGGACTTGCCGGCACATGGTCATACATTTCCTCATTTGCACAGAGCGGCGTATATCAGTTAATGTCAATGTTTCAATCATCTAGTTGGCACAGTGTCGGTTCAAATATTTGTGCCGGCTTAGCAAATGGTATTTATTCGGGATGGAGTTGGGTAACGACCGCGGCCCGTAATCTAGCCCGTTCTGCGTATAACTCTGCAAGAAACGCACTGAGGATACATTCACCTTCTGTTGTATTTCGAGATGCAATTGGTAAGATGATTCCAGCAGGTATGGCAGAAGGTATCGAAGATGGTAGTAATCTTGCAATACGAGCAGTACAAAATCTTGCAACTGCTGTGGCTGATACTGACATACCGCAATTACAAATTCCGGCTGTTGCATTAGGAGAAGTGGTGCCGTACGAAACGACTAAAAATATTGATGCGGTTAATGAAACTATGAAATCTTTATTAGATGTGTTAAAATACAGTCAAAATAATGTTATAACTAAAGACGAACTAGTTTCCGCACTAAACACTATATTACCAACTATGTTGCAACGTTATGTGAGTTTCTATATTGGAGATGAACAAATTGCAAGACACGCAAATGCAGGTAATAACTTATTAGATTACAGATTTAATCCAGTAGGTAAATAATATGAGCATAGAAAAGAAGCCGTTTAAAGTTGATGGGGTTGCAATACCAACCCCATCAACATATGAAGCAGGAATAGAAGATTTATCGTCAGAACAAACGGGGCGAACACTTGATGGAGTTATGCACAAAGATGTTGTTGCCGTTAAAGATTATTATACGTGTACATGGAAAGTATTATCGTGGGAAGATATGGCAACAATATTAAACGCGATAGATGGTAAAACTAGTTTTCAATTTACGTATGCTGACCCAAGAGTGCCTAATCAATTCATCACTAATACATTTTATGTCGGGGAACGCACTACGCCAGCATTAAATTTAGCGGACCCGAAAAAAACATGGAAAGATTTGTCACTCAAATTTATAAGGATATAAATTATGATTGAAGTTTCTCAAACTTATAAAGATACATTAGCAACCGGCAGACGTAATTTTAATGCGCTTATTTATATCACACTTGCAGACGGAACAACCTTGCCGGTACTGACGAATGCTAATTTACGTGCATTTTCTATTGATGATGCCGTTTCTGATGATAACGCATTTACTATGTTGGGTAGTACAATTATAAATCAGTGTAGAATCACAATTGATAATTTGCACGATGAGTATAGAAACTATAATTTTAAATATGCTGACATAGTTGTATATATTGATTATGCACTGATAGACGGAACAACGGAACGCATACGAAAAGGTACATTTTATGTAGATACTGATTTATATATTAGCGGAACAGTGGAACTTACGTGTTTCGATAATATGGCAAAATTTGATAAAGATTATTCCTTGAGTAATCTACAATATCCTGCAACGATTAGAGATATTATTTTAGATGCGTGTACAGTGTGTAATGTGCCATTTTCTTATATTGAAATACCAAACGGCGACTTTTTAATTCCAGAACGTCCTAATAAAAATCAAACCACGTTTAGACAAGTGCTTGGTTGGGCTTGTCAAATTGTAGGGTGTTTTGCAAGATGTAATACATTGGGTCAACTTGAAGTAAAGTGGTGTGACCTCGATGTTCTTGAGAACGTATACGGCTCCTTAGACGGTGGTACATTTGATGATAATACACCGTATGAAACAGGTGCAACTGCGGATGGCGGAACATTTAATCCATGGAATACGGGATATATAATATCTTCTTCGTCATTCTCATCTCAGGCAGAATCTCATAATTTTTATTATAATTATTCACAAGATATTGCGATAGAGGACACAGTAATATCTGGAGTTAGTATAGTTGTAGATACTAATTTATTCCTTGATAGCACAAATAAATTAGCATTAGGTATATATGACGGTAATTTAATATTAGAAAAAACTGCTGATGCTCCGGCTGATTTTTATTTAAATGAAAACGGCGAACTTGTTGTAAATTATATTAATGCGTCAGACGCCTTTTATCTCGATGAAAACGGAAGCGTGATTATGCGAACAGAATCTTCTATGGAACGGGAAGATTTTACAGATAATCAAGAGATTTATAATGCCGGCTCAGAAGGATATGTAATTACAATTGAAAAGAACGAATTAATTACCGCTGAAATCGCACAACGAGTAGTTACGCTATTAGGAGATAAACTTGTCGGAATGCGATTTAGAAAAGCAACTACGACACATATGGGAGACCCAACAATTGAAGCGGGTGACATCGCAGTGTTGTGGGATGCAAAAAATCGTTCATATCCGATAATTGTAACTCGAACAGAATTTTCAATTGGAAAACAACAAAAAACAATCTGCGGAGTAGAAAGCCCTTCTCGAAATGTTGCGACTAGATACACTGAAACTGCCCAAGCATATTTACGAATAAAAGACCAGCTCAAACGAGAAAAAACTTCGAGAGAACTTGCAGTAGAAACCTTAGCAGGAAGATTGGCGGCGTCTTCTGGATTATACAGTACAATAGAACAAACAACTGCGGGCAATATTTATTATCTACATGATAGACCTGATTTAGACGAATCTCAGATTGTCTGGAAAATGACTGCTGAGGCGTGGGGAGTATCATCTGACGGCGGACAGACTTGGAACGGCGGCATGACAGTAGACGGCGATACAATTGTTCGTATTTTATCCGCAGTTGGAATTGACGCTGACTGGATTAAAACAGGTATAATTCAAGATAGAAACGGTCTAAACTTTATAAATTTAGATAATGGTAATTTACGCTTTAGAAGTTCTACGTCAGCGGCATATTTAGATTTTAATGATGCAACAATAACAACGTATAATAGATGGAGCGGCTTTAAAGGTGTAAATTTACGAGACAATAAAGTATTATTGTATAACTGGAATTCTGATGGTCAATTGGCAGGATATTTAACTTCACTCGTTAATAATGTTGATTCTACGTTTTACGGTACGGCACTTGTTAAACCGTACAATGCAAATCACGTTGCATTAGGATATGAAAGAAATACTGATCCTACTAGCTCAACTTACCGCGGTTTTGAACTAGTAGGACGTGACACAAATACACCAGTTCTGCGTTCTAACCTTAAACATATATTTAGAGATGAGATTCAAGTACACGATTATATAAATGGTTCTTATGAAACGTGTTTCAGACTTCATGTAGGAAATACACAAGATTCTGCAACTAAAATTACACACGTTCGTTCTAGTTATTTACATATTACAGAACAGGAAATAGTTAATAATAGCGGCATCTTAATTAGCAGTGATGCTGTTAGAAGCGCATTAGGATTAGATAGTTTTGAATATTCAACTATTACTATAACGGATGATGTAAATATTCGAGGCGGATACGACCTTAGACTTATAAGTGGAAGTCATCTCGAACTATGCTACGGTTCTGAATTTGTTAATTTATATTCATGGCCCCAAAACGGTGAATTATGTGTTCGTTCATCCGGCGGATTATCTTGTTACGGAACTAAGAATAGAATAGTTAAAACCAAGGAATACGGGGACGTGGCGTTAAGTGCATATGAAACTACAACTCCGTATTTTGGTGACATAGGCTCTGCAAAACTTGACGCAACAGGTGTTTGTTATGTAGAATTAGATAACATCTTTTTAGCGACCATTACTACTGACATGGAATATTTTGTATTTTTACAAAAAGAGGGTCCCGGTGATTTATGGGTTGCGAACAAGGAAAAAACATATTTTGAAATTAACGGAACACCGAATTTAAAATTTGCCTGGGAAGTTAAAGCACGACAAGTGGGATATGAAAAACAGCGTTTAGAGCGTGACTATGCCGCAAGTGACGAAGAATCGGTGAATTATGCTGATTTAGGATTCTCAGAATATGTTCAATTCGTAAACCAATTCAATAATCAATCGTTACCGAGTGACGATGAGTAAGTTTAACTATATATAAATAAGGAGAATACAATGATTAGAATTACAAGTTTCACACATTTTCTTACTGGTGAAGGCAATCGAATCGCATACTCATATTCTGAAATTTCCGAAACTGGTGAAATCGAAAAACAAAATGAGCGCGGAAATTTCATTGTTGTAGATTCAGAAACCCTCGCCGCAATTAATTTAATTAATTCTAAAATTCAACAGAAATTAGAAGCAACTGAATAAGAGGTATTTACATGGCTATACAAAACAGACGCGGTAATTATGCTGACTTTGACCCACAGAAAATGGTTGCGGGTGAATGGGCAGTTGTACAGTCCGGTGATCCAAATTCAACAAGGGGCAAAGCCGTATATATGGCGTTTAATGTAGGAGATATTGAACGTATGGCAACATACGAAGATATGCAGGAGAATATCGTATCTGCTACATCTGACGTTCAGGCACAATTCGCATCGGAATTAACGCAGACAATTAATGACGCAAATTCGGCAGTAGATGATATGCAAACTAGTATTGATAATGAAATACAGTCTGCATCGGATACAGTAGCAACTTTGACTACAAATACTAATACTGCTATAAATTCGGCAAATACCGCGGCGGCAACTGCGAATGCGGCGGCAGACCGTGCGAATGACGCAGTAGAAGCAATTCAAGCAATTATTGATACGGATTCAGTCGTATTATCCTGGAACGGTAGAACAGGAGAGGTTAATCCGCAGGTCGGTGATTATACGTCCGCACAAATAACCCATGGGTCAGGTACTGTATCTTCGGCATTAACATTTGATTCTGCACCAACAGCAGGTAGTCAGCGAGCAGTACAGTCAGGAGGAGTATACTCTGTTCTTGGCAATGAGACGATGGGAACAACTGCTACAACTATTACAGGAGCAATAGCGGAATTAGTAACTAAGCGAAGTAATAACTTAGTAGTCGGATATGGTGGTTCAAGAGACCTTAGCACGACTTTTGTTATTGTTCCAGTAACTAACGAATATGTATTAGGTGCATCATTTGAAAAAGTTAGTGATGGCGGGTATCGTGCAACTAAAGACGGTGTAGTATTAGTTTCTGCATATTGTTACGCTTCGGGATTTAATACTGATGATGTTGTAGTACTTTCAATTGGACGATATAACAACAGTTGGGTTTGGACATCTGATACTATTGTTATGACTGCGGGTACAACACAACGTACCGGTGTTATAGCCAATTTTCCTGTACAAGTTAATGCAGGTGATATTATTTATCTACGTGCTAGAAATGCCGCAGCCGCAAGAGGAAGTGTAGCAAGTTCCAGGCTTGTAATTGAATACATTTAATTACCATATGCAACTATATGATTTTACCGTTCCTGAATTAAATAAGTTTCGTGAACTCTGTAATTTCACACCGGATGAATTAGCCTATTTTGAATTGCGCTCAAAATATAAGTCAAACGTGGAAATTGCATTAACGATGCACATAAGCGAAGCAAAAGTATCAAAACTAGCACGAAAAGTTAAAGATAAAATAATTAGAGTGGTATAGAATTTTCATATAATTTTCGTAAGAGAATCGCATAATTGCGGTTCTCTTTTTTATTTTATGCTCTTTATAGAACAAATAAGTAAGGAGCGTACACATGAGAGACATAGGATTTGTATTAAATGACATAATGCGAATCAATAACTGCTCTCCTGTGTGCGCTCTTTTTATGCTTACAGAAAAGGATAAGAGCAGTGAGTTACATAAATTACAATCCGAATGAATATTATAGAGGTAAATGACGCAATAAGAGAATTGGAATCTGCTGATGCTTCTTTATATAATATTCGCAATTTAGCGTCACTATATATAGTACAAGGACAAATGCAAGGTAAATTAAATTCTGTGATGCAACAATCTAATGATGCGGTATTAACAGAACTATATGAAGTCATACCGTCTTATAAACAATACGTAATCGCAAAAAGGCGGAGACAACTTAATGAAATATCTGAGGACCTAGTGTTAGATACATTAAGTCGATTAGGAAAGGAATTAAGAGATTTTGTAAAATCTTTATATACGGCTACTGCAAGTGAAAACGAACGAATATTATTAAGCAAGATAATTACCGATTTAAAGAACGTCACATGACGTTCTTTTTTATTTGACAAAATACATAGTTACGTAGTATAATATTAAAGTAGAAATTAACTCAGAACTCAAAAAACGTGAGGTACTAAAATGAAAGATTTAAACACACTGTTACAGGATGCAAAAGATGTTCTTGATGATTTAGGTATTGAGTATGGAAAGATTGTTCACTGCTATGTGAATAACCGAGCGCAAAGGCGTTGGGGTCAGTGTCGCAGAGTTGGAAATAACGTTTATGAAATTGAAATTTCCCGTAGTCTCATGACAGATGATGTTACTTGGGAAGCGGCAATGAACACGATGATTCACGAACTTCTCCACGCACACAAAGACAGAATGTGTCACACAGGTGAGTGGAAAAGATGTGCAGAACTTGTGAATAGAGAATATCCTATTTACAATATCAAAAGATGCAGTTCCGCAGAAGAACGTGGTGTAAATATCAGTAACGCTCGGCATTATAATTACAAGGTTGTTTGTGATAATTGCGGAACTACTTGTTACTACACAAGAGCGGGAAAAGCAATTAAGAAAATTCAAGCATACGGTTCAGCATCCGGATATTTTTGTACAAAATGCAAGAGCAAAAATTTATATGTGGAGGTATTATAATGGCAAAGAGGTCAAACAGATGGAGTTGGGAAGAGTGCAGAAAAATTATACAGGAGCATAAAGATAAAACGAATTGGTTTAATGAAACAATTTCAATGGACAGTATGTTCAATATGCTTCGCTACGACATGAAGTTTGGAGCGGCGGAAGCAACAATCATTATAGCGGCACTAATATTAGCGGGAGCAAGATTTTCTGACAGACAATAAGCGTTTTGGTAGCAGTATGACTTTACTCATACTGCTATCTTTTTGTTGACAGAATATTATACAACGTGATACAATATTATTGTAGACATATAGATTAAGTTCTGAAAGGAGAACTAAGGTGATTAATATAAACATTGCAAACTCAAAAAAGTGTAACGGTGATTATTCCATGTTTATTACATTCGACTACGACCAGAAGATTGTCGATGTAATCAGAGAATTTCCTTCTCGTGCATGGGATAAAGAGAAAAAAGAGTGGGAAGTTCCTTTTACAAAACTCAGTGAGTTCATTACAAAACTGTCCGATTATGACTTTGATATTACGGGCGAATTTGTAACTCTTGAAAAGCCGAAAGCAGTAACTCCTCACGGATTCAAGTTCAAGACAACTCCGTTTCAGCATCAGGTTGACGGATTCAATTACGGCTTACAGTATGACAGATGGCTTCTCGGTGATGAACAGGGACTTGGAAAGACAAAGCAGGTAATTGACATTGCAGTTGCTAAAAAGTTGCAGAAAGGTTATAAGCACTGTCTCATCATCTGCGGAGTAAATGGTCTGAAATGGAACTGGCTCAATGAGATTCATACTCACAGCGATGAGAGCGGATGGATTCTCGGACAGCGTTATAAGAATCGTAAACTTGTCATTGGCTCTAACACTGATAAATTATACGATTTAACGCACTTAGACGCTATTTCTGACTACTTTCTTATTACTAATGTAGAAAGTATGCGTGATGAGGCTATCGTCGCTCAAATCGCAAAATACGCAAAGTCTAAAGAGATTGGTATTGTTGCGATTGATGAAGTACACAAGTGCAAGAATCCTTCTTCTCAGCAAGGTAAGGGCATTCTCAAAGTTCAGCCCGAGTGCAGAATCGCAATGACAGGAACTCCTCTTATGAACAACCCGCTTGATTTATACATTATTCTCAGATGGCTTGGATATGAGAAACATGCCTTCTACGCATTCAAAAAGCATTATTGCGTGTTCGGCGGTTATGGCGGATATGAGATTATGGGATACAGAAATCTCGATGAACTTCGGGAGCAACTTGATTCTATCATGCTTCGCAGACTGAAAAAGGATGTTCTTGACCTTCCCGAAAAAACTCATATCAATGAGTACGTAGAAATGACTCCAAAGCAGGAGATTATTTACAAAGAAGTCACTGCTCAGATTAGAGCAAATATCGACCAGATTAAGATGGCGAATAATCCGCTTGCTGAACTTATCAGAATGAGACAGGCAACTGGTTATACTGGCATTCTTTCTTCTACAATTAAAGAATCTGCTAAACTTGACAGAATGGAAGAACTTGTAGAAGAAGCAGTAGAAAACGGAAAGAAAGTCGTTATCTTCTCTAACTGGACACAGATGACTGATGCTATTTGCCGTAGATTAAATAAATGGCAAGCGGGTCGCGGATATTATCATGCAATAATTACAGGAGAGACTCCGGATGATAATAGACCTTTAATTGTTGATAAATTTCAGAATGATGATAATTGTAAAGTTATAGTTGGTACTATCGGTGCTATGGGTACTGGACTTACTCTGACAGCAGGAACAGTCGAAATCTTTATGGATGAGCCGTGGAATCGTGCTAACAAAGAGCAGGCAGAAGATAGATGCCATCGTGTTGGAACTACTGAAAATATCACAATTTATACACTGCTTTGCAAAGGTACAATTGATGAGCGAATCAATGAACTTGTAGAGAAGAAAGGAGCAATGGCTGACGCTCTTGTAGACGGCACGATTGCTATTGATAAGAGCGAACTGTTGGAGTTCCTTATCGGATAGATAACGTGTTGACAACGTTCTGTTCATGTGCTATAATATTGAAAAATAGTACGTGAACAGAACACTCAGAGAAAGGAAGATGCTTATGATTGATTAATAATTAGTGAGGTGAAGTAATGGAACAGGAACAACGAGAGAAAATGATTTTTTCATTAAACGGCTTTGGCAATGAACGATTGCTTAGAGTTGAAGAAGTAGCAGTAAGAATTGGCAGTTCTCTTAATACAATCAATAACTGGTACAGATTTAAGAGAGAAAATCCCAATGACAAGTACGCAAAATTGTTACCGGAATTTTATCAATTTGAAGGGCCAAGACAAACAAGATATTGGAAAGAATCTGATATTCCTAGATTGATTGATTTTAAGACAACAATTCCGAAAGGTTGTAACGGCATTATGGGAAGTGTAACTCAGCGTTATTACAAGAAGAGAAAAAAGGAATCAGATGGACAAGAGTAAGTGTTGTAGGTGCGAGAATAAATCTTATACATATTGCTCCAACTGTATAGAGGACAGCAACTTTAAACCGAGTTGTTCATACGAAGAGTGGAAACAACAACGTAAACAAGAAAGTAGGAAAGAGCGTGGGAAATTTAGAAAAACTAGATGAATTAGTTCCCAAATATGGGGAAGAAAAGTCTGTTATGGACAGATATAAAAAATTGTGTGATATGGATAATAAGTTAATTAAAGAACTTATGGAAGATTTAGCACTACAGCACTATACATCAGACGGATATAAAGTCACACGGTCTGTTCAAGAGCGAGAAAGTGTGGATGAAGATTTACTTCTTAATCTTTTGAAACCATTTCCTGAGGTACAAGTACATAATATTATCAAAACAAAGGAATATGTTGATTTTGATGCACTTGAGGCGGCATTATATAAAGATGCACTGCCTAAAGACGTTCTTTTAGCGATTGATAAAGCCAGGACAATAAAACTTGTTACAACGCTGAAAGTGTCAAAGGTTAAAAAGAAGGAGACTGAGTAGTGTATATAAATCAAGTTGTTGTAGGTGTCGTGGGGACACTGTTTGTAGAAGCAGTAGCATTTATTATAGTTTCAATTTTGTGGAGTAAAAAATGAGTGTAGGAGTGACAACAGCAATCAGAATAACAAGCAGAGCATCCATTAAAGTAAAGGATTCATTCTATACAATTGAATATTGTGAGGAAAGAAGTATTCCAGAGGGCGCAGATTTAGAAGAAGAGCGTGCCGACTTGTGGGGAGTGTGTAACACAGAGGTAGACAATCAACTTGAGGACATCATACGAATGTCAAAATAGTTCTTGTTTTCTACTAGTATATGTGCTATAATTATTAGTGTTGATAGAGATGTCAACGCAAGCAAATAGGTTAGCTTTCACTTCCGGCAGAGTGTCAGCGAGATACCTCATCAGAAGTAAGGCTAACAAAGTCTATACATTTACATTGCCGGATGTAATTGTATAGACTTATTTGTTTTATAGGAGGATTTATGTTAAGAAACTATATTACGGATACTGCATCAATCTTTGTGAACTTTCCAAACGAAGCATACGAATATTTCCTGCCTGGTATTGATATTGATATTATCGACATTGGCATACTTAAACATATTCACACGTTACCGTTATTTTTAGCAAGAACGTGTGATGGACCTAGTAAATTGGTTGTCGAAACCGTTACAACGAGTAATAGTGACTATGTTCTCTTTTTTGAATTTTCTGAACTGGAGTTTTACACTTGTTATCCTCTGTTTAACGTACAAACTGAATTGACTATGAAGGATAGGTTGAATAGACTTGTAAAAAATGGATTACTTACATCTGTTCAATCAAATGAATTTCCGGACGTTACACTGTATCGCACAACAGAATTATATGAGGAGTTATTCGTATGTTAAAATGGGTATATGAGTTTGACCAAGAAAAATTATTAGCACTGCAAACCGAAGAGTATAAAATAACTCCGGCAGATGTACTTATATTGCACTCTGTGGTAAATTCTGTGTGTTCTGTAAAAATGCAGACAATCTTTGAAAACGGAAAGATGTATGTGTGGATTGACCATACACACCTTCTTGAATCTTTACCCATTCTCAATATCAGCGCAAAACGGCTGTATAGTATTCTGAAAAAATTCAGAGATATGGGACTCATCGAAACTAAAACAGTGTCAAACCATAAACTCAAAGGTTCTAAATCATTTATCGCATTATCGGATAGTCTCCTTGATTGTGTTTCGGAAAAAGTAAAAACTGCACATGATAGTCGTGTAGACCAATGCTCAAAAACGAGTAGTGAAAGCAGAGCAATACTCAAAAATAAGCATTCAAGTAATACTCAATATAATAGTAATAATAAAGAATTATCTAAAGATAATTCTAATATTAGCAAAAATCAGGCAAGTAATACTAATTCATTTTTACGAAGTGCTGGTAAGAAGAAATCTAAAAAATTTACCTATCAAGATTGTATAGCAAGTATTAATAGTTTTACTGATGATGTAAAATTGCGGCAAGCATTGATAGATTATCTTAATTATAGATTGTCTATTATGAAAGATAAGCCAATGAGAATGATTCAGTGGAAATCTATGCTTGTCACTCTTACTGATGCATACGAAAAGAGTTCAGATGGCGTTACTATGTCAGATATTGTACGTAGAGCATTAGAGAGAGGTTATACTACATTTTATCCTATTAATTATAGCGGGTATAACAATAGCGGAATCAAAAGCGAAAGCGGAGCAAGACACGTACCTAGAATGACAGATGAGGATTATGCAGAAGAAGAACGCAGACTGGCAGAATTAGAAGCAAAGGGGGTGCAAGTTAGATTTTGAACAGAAATCCGGATTGTTGGTACAAAGATGTGTGTACTTATGATTTTTGTACCAACTGTATACGATATTCAGAAATGAAATATCTGATGGACAATAGTGGCATACCGAAGAATCGACAGATTCCTAAGACGCTGACTGCCGATATTGATTTAGAGCCCTATTCTAAACTTGCTGACATTAAAGCCGATATTGTAAACTTTGTAAAAGACGGAGAAAATCTGTTTATTTGCAGTAAGTATACTGGTAACGGAAAGACAAGTTGGGCATTAAAACTACTGCTTAAATATTTTGATGAGATTTGGGCGGGCAATGGATTCAGAGTACGTGGGATGTTTGTCAATGTGCCGACACTGCTATTGCAATTAAAGAATTTCAGTCACCCGCTGTCCGAAGAATATAAGCATAATCTAATGGAAGCCGATTTGATTGTTTGGGATGAGATAGCATCGACCAGCATCAGCACGTATGATTACGGAAATCTTCTTATGTTCTTAGATTACAGATTTTCAGCTGGCAAGTCTAATATATTTACTTCAAATGCGACTACACAGGAAGATATTGAAAAAAGTGTGGGAGCAAAATTAACAAGTCGAATATGGAACTGTAGTGAGGTAGTAGAGTTTAGGGGCAAAGATAGGAGACATGGTTAGTCTACAAATAATTTCTAAGATACTAGCAACTAAAGATTTATCCATAATAGAGAATAATCTGCTAACTGAGGATTATTTTGTAGGATACGAACAGGAATATAATTTCTTGTTACAACATAAAAAAGAATATGGAAGTGTCCCGGATACTGCAACGTTCCTTTCTAAGTTTCCTGACATAACTCTTGTCGAAGTCGGAGAATCTGACAGATATTTAGTCGATACGATAAGAGAGGAATATCTGTATTATAAGTCTGTTCCGGTTGTTCAGAAAGTTGCTGAGTTGCTAAAAACAGATGCGAATGCGGCGGCAGAGTACATGATTCATGCGCTTAAAGATTTGCAACCCAGTTATAGATTAGGCGGTACAGATATTATTGCAGATGCGGATGAAAGGTATCAGCAGTTCATTGAGCGCAAGGAGCATCAAGACGATTATTTCTTTACTTGCGGGTTTGAAGAACTGGATGATTTGATTCATGGCATTCAGCGAGAAGAGGAATTATTCGTAATTTTTGCAAGAACGAATCAAGGTAAATCTTGGGTGTTAGAGAAGATGTGTACTCATGTATGGCAGATAGGATATAATGTTGGGTACATATCGCCCGAGATGGGAGCAAGCAGTATCGGATACAGATTTGATACACTGCATAAGAATTTTAGTAATAAAGGACTTATGTGGGGAAAAGATGATGTAGAAGAATCCGATTATAAAGACTATATAGCGGACTTAAAGCAGAGTACGAACAGATTTATAGTTGCAACTCCGAATGATTTTGATAGGAAGATTACTGTAACAAAATTAAAGAACTGGATACAACAATATAAGTTAGACTTAATCGCAGTTGACGGTATTACTTATATGACAGATGAGCGATATAAGAGAGGAGATAATAAGACAACAACTCTTACCAATATCAGTGAAGATTTAATGTCATTGTCAATGGAGATGAAAGTTCCGATTCTTATTGTTGTGCAAGCAAATAGAAATGGAGTATCACAAGATGATGCAGACGGTACTCCAGAACTTGACACAATTCGAGATAGTGATGGTATATCCCATAATGCGTCAAAAGTAATATCTATCAGACAGACTAAAGACCACATCTTGAAGATGGAAGTAAAGAAGCAACGATTCGGCTCTGTTGGCGGTAAGTTGAATTATACGTGGGACATTAATACAGGAACATTTACGTTCATTCCGTCAGAGGATGATGCTGAACCGGCTCATCGAACAGAGCGTAAGGTGCGAGAAGTAAAGAAGCAATTTAGCGGAGATAAAGAAGATGTTTTCTAAAGCATACTATAGACGCATAAAAACAAATGACGGATTTACTGATTTTAAGCATCATTCTAGTAGTTGCCATAATAGTAAAAAATTGCGTCAAAGAAACAGGAGAACAAAATTGAAATTGACATCGGACCAATTAGAAGAGTTGTATATTGAAATGTTAGAAGCCGAGGAAATAAATCGAGAAGCAAAATTATATTGCGAACATGAGGACGCAGGAGACCGATGCTAAACAATGAATTATTAAAGCAGTGTTCAAAAGTTAAGAAAATGTCCGTTTTGCAAATATTTACTTGGGCACAAGAAATATATAAACAAGGATTTATAGACGGATTAAGAGAGGGTGAATCTGAGTTTGACGATGCAGTTATATTGACTGAGGAAGAAGCGAAGAAGCATTTTGATTCTGAGCGAGTAGATAAATTATTAGGAGAGGCAGATGATAATTAATGACGTTCAGTTTAACTGCGAATTAGAGGATATACTTACAGAGTTAATATCGCAACTTCGGGCAAATAACATCAATCTGATTCAGAAGCATAAGGACGGACCGACACATATTCAGTTGTGTTGTCCATACCATGCGAACGGTATGGAGCGCAGACCGTCAGCAGGACTTAGAAAATCAGACGGCATATTTCATTGTTTTGCCTGTAATGAAACACATTCATTATCCGAAGTTATTTCACACTGTTTTGGGCATGACGATGATGTTGTAGGTAAGTTCGGATGGCAATGGCTGTTGAGAAACTTTGCAACAGTGCAGATAGAGGAGAGAAAAGATGTTGAAATTGATTTGTCTAGGAATAATAGTAATAACAGGAATAATAGGCATACTTGTAATTATATATCAGAACAGGAATTAGATAAGTATAGATATTTTCATCCGTATATGTATAAAAGAGGATTAACCGATGAAATTATTGAATTGTTTGATATTGGTTATGACGTTTCCACTAAGAGCATTACTTTCCCTGTTAAAGATATTAATGGTAATTGTCTTTTTATTGCTCGTAGGTCCGTTGTAAGTAAGTTCTTTAATTATCCGGAGGGCGTTGAGAAACCGCTTTATGGATTGTATGAATACTATTCTATGTTTACTGATAGTAAGCAACCATATTTCGATTTATGGGCAAGAGTAAATCCACAGGCAAATGAAATTATAGTTTGTGAATCTATGTTAGATGCGTTATCATTTTGGACAGTTGGTAAATATGCAGTAGCACTAAACGGTGTAGAAAGTGAATTGCAGATTAAGCAGTTAAAAGAATTGCCGTGTAGAAAGATTATACTTGCTACGGATTCTGATGAAAAAGGAATGTTAGCAAGACAGCGAATTAGAAAAAAGATAGGAAACAGAAAACTCATAACAGAATATATTTTCCCAAAAGGAAGAAAAGATGCAAACGAATGCACAAGAGAAGAATTATTATCATTAGAAGAAATATTCTAAAGTGCTTGCATTCTATATTAATATGTAGTACAATTATTACGTAGTAAGTAACTCACAACACTCATACACACTATAGAAAGGAAAAAAGAATATGGGTAAAAGTCGAGTAGTCAGAGAGCCTATTAATGGAGAAGTATTGAGATCGGAGTTTAAGGCTCGTGGAGTAACATTGTTTGATGCGAGTGCAAAAATCGGATATGATGAATCATATCTTAGTAAAGCAACACGACAGGGATTGATGCCGAGGTCAACGATGTTGTTGAAGTTGTTCAGCACACAGGACTCACGGAAGAAGATTTTCAGAAGTTGTACAAAGTAGTTTATACGGCAGTGTATGAAGCGACAAAACGTGCGCTGTCGGAGTAATAACAAACTAAAAGAAAGGAAAAAGAAACATGGCAAGATTCCGGTACGATGAAGCAGACAACTATGGTGGAAATGGGGGAGCGGGGTTTTTCTCGCTTAGAAACGACAAGGATGTAGCAAGAGTAAGGTTTATGTACAACTCTATTGATGATGTAGAGGGATATGCGGTACATGAAGTAGAGATTGATGGCAAGAAGAGATATATCAACTGCCTCAGAGAGTATAACGAGCCTCTTAGCAAGTGCCCGTTCTGCGAGGCGAAGAAGCACCAAGCAGTGAAACTTTTCATTCCTCTTTACAATGTCGATGAGGACAGAACGCAGATTTGGGAGAGAGGTAAGAAGTTCTTTGCGAAGATTTCTTCTATCTGCGCAAGATACGCTAGTAAGGATAATCTGTGTTCTCATGTCTTTGAGATTGAGAGAAACGGAAAGCCGAAGGAGACCACTACTACGTATGAGATTTATGAGGTAGATAGAGATGAGACTACTCTTGATGATTTGGGAGAAGTTCAGGACCCTATCGGAACTGTTATTCTTGAGAAGTCAGCAGATGATATGAGTTTCTACCTAGAGAACGGTTACTTTCCGCCTGATGGCGAGGATGTGCCTGTTCGCAGAAGAGGTCGTGCTGAGGAAGATGAAGTTCCTTTCAGAGAAGAGAGAAGTGCAAGACGTACTCCCGCATCTTCTGAGCGTAGAAGAGACCGATTCTAAATAAAATATTTCACGGTAACGAGCATATGCGCATATGCTAATCGTTTGAAGTATTAAGGTCACCGGATGATGTGCGTAAGTGATTGTAGCGTACGGACAATAGCCTTATACGTGTAGTGGTGGGAGAGGACTCTAACGTGATGCACATTTTATAAGAGGACAACAAGATGGCATTATTTAATGTTCCGAAAAGAGCAGGAAAATCTCAAGATAAAGCAGTAGCAGGAAAGTCAAAAACAAGAACAAAAGCGCCGACAACAATGAAGAGTGGGTTGCTCGGACAAATTTCTCAAATTATTGCTACAGTAGAAAAGTATCTTGGGAAATATAAAAATGATTATGAAATCATTACAACTAAGGAACGGCTAAAAGAATACATAGATATATGTATAGCCAATGATATTATCAGTATAGATACTGAAACAACAGGTCTTGACCCAATTCTTGATAAGATTGTAGGACTTTGCTTGTATACTCCTAATGAGAAGCCAGCATATGTTCCTATTAATCACACATCTTATGTAACTGGAGTAAGAGTAGACAATCAATTAACAGAACAAGAGGTAGCAAGTGTATTGCAAGATATAGCAACTATGGATACATATGTTGTTATGTTTAATGCAAAATTTGATATTCGGGTAATCAGAAATCAGTTAGGTGTATATCTTGATTGCGATTGGGATTGTTATTTAGCAGGCAGACTTCTTAATGAAAATGAAGAATCTAAAGGATTGAAAGCACTTCATCAGAAATATGTTCTTGACGGAAAAGAAGATGAATTTAGATTCGATGCATTATTTAAAGGAATAACTGCGGATAAAATTCCGATTAACACATTCTATCTGTATGCGGCACATGATGCGATTATCACGTATGAGTTATACGAATATCAAAAGCAGTTCTTGTATTATGAAGAAGATAAGTCCAATGATGCCCGTAACGGACTGAATGGTGTTTCGTGGGTATTCTTTAATATTGAGATGCCGTGTGTGAAAATAGTTTGCGATATGGAAGATAACGGAGTAAAGTTCGATTTTGCATATCAACAGAAGTTATCGGAAAAGTATAATGCACTACTTGAGGAAAAGACAGAACAGTTTTATAAACTGTGCGATATGTATTCAGAGGAGATTCTTAATTATCGTAAGAAGAACGTAAACTGTAAACTCGATGACCCGATAAATATCGGTAGTCCTACGCAGATTGCGATTCTTCTTTATGATATTTTACAGATTGAGCCTCCTGACCCTAAAAGTCCTAGAGGAACTGGTGAAGGTATTCTGCAAAAGATTGATAATCCTATTGCAAAAGCAATTCTCGAATTTAGGGAAATGTCAAAACTTGTATCTACGTATATTGATAAACTACCGAACTGTGTAAACCCAAAAGACGGAAGAATACACTGTAGTTTCAATCAGTACGGCGCAGATACAGGAAGATTTAGTTCGTCAGACCCGAATTTGCAGAACATTCCTTCACATAATAAAGATATTCGTAAGATGTTTGTAGCGTCTGAGGGATATGTGCTTATGTCAAGTGACTACTCACAGCAAGAACCAAAGGTTATGACGCAGATGTGCGGTGACCCAAAGATGATTAAAGCGTATCAAGAAGGAAAAGATTTATATGCAGAAATTGCGGCACTGTCCTTTAACACTACTTATGAGAACTGCCTTGAATTTAGACCAGATGGAACAACTAATCCAGAGGGCAAAAACAGAAGAAGTCAGGCAAAAAGCATTTTGCTCGGAGTGCTTTATGGCAGAGGAGTGCCTTCAATCGCTGAACAATTGGGAACTTCTACTAAGAAAGCACAAACAATAAAAGATTCTGTATTCAAAGGATTTCCAGCAATACCTAAATTTGAACAAGATTCATTAGATATGGCGTATGAAAAAGGATATGTTACAACTTTGTGGGGCAGAAAAAGAAGATTGCCTGATTTACAACTTCCGGAGTATGAGTTCAAATGGGTTGATGGTGCGCCAAAGGATGATGATTTACTCGACTTTGATTTAGAAGAAGAGATGAATGAACCCGAGATTCCTGAGGAAGTGCAGAAGAAATATATACGCAGATTAAAGCAAGCCTATTTTGGAAAGAAACGTAAGATATTTGAAGAAGCAAATAAAGAAGGAATATGGATTGTCGATAACGGCGGTAAGATAGCAGATGCACAAAGACAGTGTGTAAATGCTAGAATCCAAGGAAGTGCCGCAGATATGTCAAAACTTGCGATGATTTTAGTCGGAAATGATGAACGATTAAAAGAATTAGGATTCAGACTTCTTATACCCGTACATGATGAATTAATAGCAGAGTGTCCTGAGGAAAATGTAAAAGAGTGTTCTGAGAGATTTGCAATGCTTATGGGTAAAGCGGCAGAGAGCGGATTAAGTATTCCTATTCGGTGCGATGTTGAGATAACTAGAGAGTGGTACGGAGATAGTATTGAGATATGAGAATTTGGGTCGGTATTGATGTTGAGCATACACCGTTATATGGAAAACAAATACTGTTTGTAGAATCAGTAAATCCTGACATAGATAAGGTTATAGAAATTTTATCTAATCATCAGGTTAATATATTTGGGATTTATTTCGGAGCCGGAGAAGTAGATATTGAAAATTGGGAATTTTTAAGTTCTTTATATAAAATTTCTGATTATACCATAGCAGTAGAGACTTCTAAGTGTTTGAATGAAGAAATGATAACTAATGCCGATTTAGATTTAATTATTTATCGAGTTCCTATTGAAGCGGTGTCTGATAAGGTATATATTAAATATCGAGCACCGAAAGAAGTTGGAGTTTCTTCATTGCACGGTTTTAAAACTACATCGTTGTACACGTTAAACGACGGAAAATACGCAGGTGATATAGAACTTTATAATGATGAGGAGAGTGTATGACTATTTTTTATCTTCCTATAGAACCGTATGAAACACGCTATACCGCAGATTGGGTAAGGCAGTTTGAGAAAGAATTTGAAAAACACGGCGTTAATTATAAAACGATAATGGGTTCTACAAATTCAACAAAAGTTACGGCAGGCGGCGTACTCGATGCGTGCGGAACACATTCTTTTAAGTTTACGCAATTGTGTACGCTTATTGATTATATTAATACTGGAAAAGTTAATAACGGCGACATTGTATTTTTTGCAGATTTATGGTTTCCCGGGATTGAGAGTTTGTTTTATATTCGGAATATGTTGAATATTGATTTTAAAATTTGTGGGATTTTTCACGCCGGAACGTATGACAAATATGATTTTACATATAGAAATGGGATGAGGCCGTGGGGAAAGTTTCTTGAAGCAAGTTGGTTTAGCGGCGTTGATATGATTTTTGTAGCCACAGAGTTTCATAAAAAACTGCTTCTTAGTAATTCCGCATATGTATTGGGCTTAGCGGATAAGATTAAAGTTACGGGATTGCCGTTTTATGCAAATGAATTACGACAGAAATATCCGTGTGAAAAGTCCGATGACAATATTTTAGTATTTCCCCATAGATGTGATGCAGAAAAATGCCCCGAATTGTTTGATGCGTTAGTTACGTGGCTTACAGGGCGTGATGTTAAGTTTGTTGCATGTAAGACAATTCTTGAAACGAATAGTAGGGACGAATATTTTAAATTATTAGCACAGTCAAAGGTAATGGTATCATTTGCACAGCAAGAGACCTTCGGTTATTCAACACTTGAGAGTATGGCTTTAGGTAATATAGTTGTTGTTCCTAATAAGTTAAGTTATGTTGAGACAGTTCCTAATGCGTTTCGTTATAATTCAATGGAGGAATGTTTTGATGCGGTATATAATGCGCTTACTGATTATGTTCCGCCGAGTTATGTAAATATAGAAAAGTGGGAAAATTCCATACATAATATGCTTATTGAAATGGAGAAGATATGAATTTATATTTTGCAGGTTGGGGTTCCCAAGACGCGGACGAGTATTTACGTAGTAAACAAGCGCATCGGTTATTATCTTGGGTTAATGAGCGTAGAGTGTTAGAGTGGTGGGAGAATGATAATCTTGCAGATAGGTTGTTTATTGATAGCGGCGCATTTTCAGTTGCACATTCCGGAGTTAATATTAAAATTGATGATTATATTCAGTTTATTAGGGACCATCCGAAGATTTTAAATTGGGCAGAATTAGATGTAATTCCGTACCCAGTATTAAATAATGCAACTGCTAAAATGTGTAGCGAAAAAAGTTGGGAAAATTATGTTTATATGCAATCAAAATTAGCCGGAATAAATATATTACCGCTGTATCATTTTGGAGAGAGTAAATTAGGATTAAAGAGAATATTAGAATCAGAGGTGTGCGGAAAACATGCTGATTATATAGGTATAGGTGGACGGCACGGAGTAAGTACCGATTTGCAGGCACGTTATTTTAATGAGATATTTTCAATTATCAAACATAGTAGTAATCCTAATGTTAAAGTTCACGCATTCGGAATAACTGTTCCTAAATTATTAGAACAATTTCCGTTTTATAGTGCTGATTCGACAACGTGGCTTCAAGTTGCAATTTCCGGAGGAATATTAACTGAGGATTTGCAAGCAATTAGAATAAGCGACGGAACAACATATGATAAGACTAATATTCAGTCAATGCCAAAAGATGCACTAGATATATTATTGCCCACGATTGAGAAGTATAACTATGATTTTACTGAATTGTGTGCTGATTATAAAGTGCGATTGCGCTATAATATTGATGTGATGCTGAATTGGGAAAAACAGTATACATATAAAGGGCCTAAGATATTTAAATCCCAAAAATTGTTTTAGAAAGGAGGCATTGTTGTTTAGCCCTACCAACGTTATCAAATGAGGGTAGTTGTTTATCCTTACCAACTTATTAAACGAAGGAGATTTAGTAGTGAAGAAAACGAATGAAAATTTGAACCTGTTGTACATGATTTTTGCAGTCGGATTAGTTACTGCGAATGCTATTTCTGCAAAGATATTTGATACTGGATTTTTATTGTTCGGAAATCCAGTTACTTTAACTGTAGGCGCAATTTGCTATCCGATAACATTTTTAGTGACAGATATTATCGGAGAAATTTGGGGAAAGCATGAAGCGCAAGTTGCGGTAAAATTTGGATTTATTTGCCAACTTATAGCCACGTTCGTTATTATAATTGCAAGATATTTACCACCAGTTGATAGTTCAATGCAGGACAGTTATGTTAATTTGATGGGGCAGAATTGGGTGTTTGTGCTTGCAAGTTTATCTGCATTTTTAATTTCTCAGTCGTGGGACGTTTTTGTTTTTCATAAAATTCGTAATGCTTATATTAAAAAGCACGGTAGTAGAAAGGGCGGTCGTTGGATTTGGAACAATGGTTCAACGATAGGTAGTCAATTAATTGATAGCATTATTTATGTATTTGTTGCGTTCGGTTTCGGATTTGGCTGGTTGTTTAATTCAGATATGTGGGGAATGATGTTTTCTATGATTGCCGGTCAGTTTATTGTAAAGGCAATTTTAGCGTTGCTTGATACGCCTATATTTTATGTTTTAACAAATAATAAGGAGGGCACTAAATGAACACAAGAACACCGACAAGAGTACATACAAGAAAACTTGATAGGTCAGTTGCTAAAGCATCTATGAAGAGAGCCGGCATGGTACAAATTAATAAAACTATGAGATTTGAGAACGTTACTCCACAAGGATGTAAGTATACGGAGGTAACTAGAAGTTATTTTGCTGAAAATTGGAGAAACTATTAATCACATAAGGAGGACAACACATGAAACTGACAATGAATACTGCGAAGTTGCAAGATATGGTAGCGAGAGCAGTAAAAGGAGCATCGAATAATAAGTTGATTCCGATTACTTCTCTTATGGCGATTGAGTTAAAGCCCAATCACATTCTCACGCTGACAACAACCGATGCTACAAATTATCTGTATATTGATGAGCATAAAGTCGATGGAGATGAGTTTTATGCAGTAGTTCCTGTGGATGTATTCAGTAAACTTATTGCAAGAATGACTTGTGAGAATGTTATGCTGACAGTTCGCCCCGATGTTAAGATTCTCGAAGTTAAGGGAAATGGTAATTATAAGATTGAACTTCCGCTCGATGAGAATGGACAACTTATCAAATATCCTGACCCGTATAAAGAGGGCAAAAATTCTGACATTAAACTTAATCTGTCTACAGTTAAGGTGATTCTTGATACGTTGAAATCTGCACTTGCAACAACGTTAGAAAATCCGTGCTATACAGGATATTATGCGGGCGATAGTGTGATTGCTACAGATACTTATAAGATTGCAAACATGGACGTTTCGTTGTTCAATGAGCCCGTTCTTGTAAGTGCGGAACTTATGAATCTGCTTTCTGTAATTACTGAGGAGAATATTTATGTGAATATTGATGGAGATGTATTGCAGTTCTCTACAGACACTTGCAGAATCTATGGCAGAGCAATGGAAGGCATTGAAGATTTTGCAGTTGAGCCGATTATGTCTCTAGTAGATACTGAGATGGATAGTCAGTGTTCTCTGAACAAAACAGAACTCTTACAGGTACTTGATAGACTTTCTCTGTTCGTTGGTCCTTACGATAAGAATGCAGTAAGATTCACATTTACAAGAGAAGGACTTGAAATTTCGTCCAAAGCATCTAGCAGTGTTGAGATTATTCCGTATATCAGCAGTAAAGAGTTCAAGGCATTTACGTGCATGATTGATGTGCAGATGATTACACAGGAAGTAAAAGCAGTACAGGCAGACGTGATTGAAATGTATTACGGCGAAGATAATGCAGTAATTATGAAAGACGGTAACATTACAATCGTAGTCGCTCTGTTAGAAGATGAAGAGGAGTAATTAGTTGAGTTAGTCGGGGCAGTCATATAGTGAATATATGACTGCTCTTTTTATTTGACACTAATGTTAATGTGTGTTACAATATTATAGTAGATAGTTGTTTCGTACAGAAAGGAGAAACTATGAAACGAGTAACCCACATATTGGAATTTATTGGATTTTTTGTTATTGCTGGAGCGCTTGGAAATGACGATGTTATGATATTTTCTACCGGCGCATATCCGATTGCAGAGACTTTGAGAACAGTTGCGGTTGGTGCAGTTCTTATGTTGCCAGCAGTAGTGATGGAGGTAATTAATGGCTAGGAGTAGTCTAAGGAACGTTATGAGACTGATAGATGCGGCAAAAGAAACATTGCCGCCGGAGCAGTCATTTTTAAATGACTTAAAGAGGTCAATAGAGATGACTGCTGATAAAGGAGGCGATAGACTTCCGAGCAAAACGTATAAGCCATCTGGTATGAATTGTATCAGAGCCAGTTATTATCAGATAATGGGAGTACAGCCTGACCTGTCAAGTTCAAGTTATACACTAGTAGGAATTTGTAATAGCGGAACAGATATTCATGTACGTGTTCAGACAGCCGTTGAGGAAATGAAGAACAACAGCATGGATTGTGAGTATATTGATGTTGCAGAGTTTGTGAAAAGTAGGAATCTTGATTATCTGAATATTGTATCTAAAAACGGTATGGAGACAAAGTTGTATCATAAGACGTTGAACATAAGTTTTATGTGTGACGGTATTATACGATACAAAGGTAAGTACTATATCTTAGAGTTAAAGACTGAGAATAGTTATAAGTTTATGAATAGAAATGGTGTAGACCCGTCACACTATAATCAAGGTACTGCTTATTCACTTGCGTTCGGACTTGACGATGTATTATTTGTTTACATTAGTAGGGATATACTTGATATGAAAGCATTTATGTTCCACGTAACAGATGAAATGAAGCAGAATCTTGTTGGGTACATTGAAGAGTGTGATGGATATGTTAAGCGAATGGTAGCACCACCGAAGCCCGAAAAAGTATCAAAAAAAGCGTGTTCCTATTGTATGTATAAAAATCAGTGTAAGAGGGATGGATGATATGGTACGAGTTGTGTTTGAGTATGCAGATGCACTTAGTAAGTGGGAATGGCGGCGTCAATCATGTGTTGTTTCTTCTGTAGAAGAGTGTAAGCGTATATATGGATTAGGCATTGATTGTGAATATAAAATTATCAGTGTTGAGCATATAGAGGAGAACAAACAATGACTGAGCGAGAAGCCAAAACAATTTTACATAGTTATGGGCCTCCTACAAATATAAGAAAGCATATCGAAGCAATAGAGGTCGCAACAAAGATTCTCGGTGAAGAAGCAACAATGGAAGAAATATGGAGGTGGGCAAGTGAAAAACGAGACACAGAAACCGACAAAAGAACAGTTTGAGGACTATGTAGCAATCAGAAATAGCGGTGTAGTAAATATGTTTGATGTGCGAACCGTTTGTAATCTGTCTATTACAGGATTAACTAGAGAACTTTGTTTATACATTATGTCAAACTTTATGGAACTTGCAAAAGAGTATGGAGTATGAGGTTGATGTATGAAGAATTTTAAATTTAGAGTAGGTGATACAGTTCAAGTAACGGATTGGGGAGAGATGTTTTCTCGGTGTACAGATTTTTTTGATAAGCATCACAATGAAATAGTGTACAACTATATGGTGCGCTATGCTTATGGTGACAATAGTAATTTTATAGAGCGCAATAACGCAGATAGTAGCGAGTACGTTGTGTTGTATGTTTATGATGGGAAGGCATTGATTAGTAAGTCTTTGGCAAGTGGCGCTGTGTACTTGATTAACACGAAAGGATTAAAGCCTGTGAACGTGGTTGAAATGACGCTGGCTGAGATTGAGAGACAATTAGGCTGTAGAATTTGTATTGTTGAGGATTCAACAGATGGCAGTTAATAGAGGAAAAAAGTTTGAGAATGTAATACGAGAAGCGTTTGAAAAAGTCCCAAATGTATCAGTGGACAGACTGCACGACCAAACAAACGGCTTTAAAGGAAGTCAGAATATCTGCGATTTTATTGTCTATAAAGAACCGTATGAATATTACATAGAATGTAAATCTGTACATGGAAATACGTTGAGTATTCACAGTAATCCAAAGGCAGATAAGCACGGAAGATTGCATGGATTTTATGGTGCTATTACAGATACACAGTGGGAAGGACTTCTTGAGAAGTCGAAGATAGAAGGTGTATTTGCAGGAATTGTTTGTTGGTTTGCCGATAAAAATGACACTCGATTTTTTCCTATACAGTATTTACAAAAATATAGGCAGTTGGGATGTAAGAGTGTTGCGGCGTTTGACGAGTCAGATGATGCAATACATCCTATACAAATAAAAGGAAAAAAGAAACGAGTGTTTTACGAATATAACATGGAGGACTTTTTTAATGAAGTTCAATCTGTCAGATGAGGAATTAGAAAGAGTACATGATATACAAGACCATGTAGAGGATTATAGTAAAACTATTGATGCAATAGTTAATGATATTATTCAACCATACTGCAAAGACCTAGACAATTATGTTGGATTTATTAAAGATTGTTTGAAAGACGGCGAGAATCCGCCCACATCAGATGAACTTGACGATTTTTGTCTTAATCTCTCCACTTATATTTACTTTGCCGGTGGTATGTGTGAGCAGTTAGGTATTCGTGATGATATATCAAAAGCAGTGTACAAAGAGATGTACCACACTGCTAGAGCAAGTCAAGATAAGGGCACTATTGCAGATAAGGATTCACTTGCTGAATTAGCGTCACAGGAACAGTTTATAGTATCGTCAGCATATACCCGGTCATATAAAATGCTGAAGGCGAAAGTAGAAAATGCACAAGAACTTTTGTCGAGTTGCAAAAAGGTGCTTAGTAGAAGAATGGCTGAGATGGAACTTACAAGAATGGGAGGTAGTGGTAAGTAATGGAACACATTATTCAGTTTGGCGTAACTATTGATGATGCGATTAAAAAGAATATTGAGGAAAAAGCAAGAAATCAGATTACAGAAGAGTTAAAAGCCGAAATTAGAAAAGAACTATTTGTAGGAACTGGTTGGAATAGGGATTTATCTTACAAAGTGCAGGAACTAATTAAAGATACAGTACGAGAGTGCCAAGACCAGATTATTAAAGATGCAACTGCTCAACTGGTTGAAACTATGAGGCGTAGTAAGAAATATAAGGAAGCACTTGCAAAGATTGTGGAGGTTGCAGATGAGTAATGCTATTACAGGAAGTATGTATCAGACATTAGCGATGCGAACAAATGATGGTCAATCTTCTCAGAGGTTGCGTAAAGCACTTGATGGGGCTAATGGAGTTGATTTTGGTGGATTTATGATGGCGTGTCTCGGACTTTCTGGTGAAGTTGGGGAGTTTAATGACACTATGAAGAAGATTATTTTCCACGAAGCGGCTTTTGATGAGGAGCATCTGAAAAAAGAGTTAGGTGATATTTGTTGGTACGTTGCGATGATGTGCGAAGCGTTCGGGTGGAATCTCGATGATATTATGAAAATGAATATTAAGAAATTACGAGACCGCTATCCTGACGGATTTGATACTTATAGAGCGAATCATAGAAAGGAAGGTGATGTATGAAGTGGGAAGAAGAATATAGTGAGCGGTTCGATGAGTTGCGGAAAAACCGAGTTAAAACAAGTTATCATAAATACGGAACTGCAAAAATTAATTTCGGACAGGGTCTTGTAGAAACTATCCCAACCGCAGAGTTGTGTATTGCTAAGTACAAAAGCACAGGTAATACTGAGTATTTGTGCGATGCGGCGAATTATCTTATGTTTGAATTTATGTATCCGCAAAAAGAAGGAGCATATTTTCAAGCAACTAGTAGTAAAGAGAGCGCAGGATTAGTAGGAATGGCTGTTAAGCAAATGGAGGAGTATAAGTAATGAGAATCGTTAATCCTAGTGTTGAGTTTGTTACGCCCATGTCAGCGGCTTCTGGTATTGTGATTATGAAGCGCATTGAGGAGATTGGTCGAGTTTGCTATAAATCTGAGGACAAGATTACAGAAGATAGTTATAAAAAGTTTCTTGGCAATATTATTAAAAGAGGACATGAATCTGTATTAGAGCATTGTTCAGTTACAATGAAATTCATTTGTGACCGAGGAGTAACACACGAGATTGTACGGCACAGAATCGGCTCATATAGTCAGGAATCTACAAGATACTGCAATTACAGTAACGATAAGTTTGGCAATGAAATTACTGTAATTAAGCCGTGTTTCTTTGAAGAGGGCTCGAATAAATATAAAATTTGGTATTTGGGATGTATGGATGCAGAGACGGCATATTTTAATCTTATTTACGAAGGAGCAACTCCTCAAGAAGCGCGGTCAGTTCTTCCTAATAGTTTAAAGACCGAGATTGTTGTTACATATAATATCAGAGAGTGGAGACATTTCTTTAAACTTAGATGCAGTAAAGCGGCACATCCGCAGATGCGTGAAGTTGCTAAGATGGCATTTGAACAGTTTTATAAGTATATGCCCGAGTTATTTGAAGATATAAAACCGTATACAGAGGATTAATTATAGGCATGAAAGCAGAAGCGTTGAGGTGTAATTATTGCAATGGTTTTGTAAATCCAACAACATACAAATGCCCTTATTGCGGTACTCAGTATGTCAAGCCGAGGAGTGAGCCTTACAGACCGCCGGACACGAAGATAGTTTCGGTAAATGCTCCTGTTGATGTCATCGGGTGTCAGGTTGCAATTCCGTTCGACAGATTTAAGACCATGACAGACATTGGTGTGCCGATTGAGCAAGAGGTAAGACGAGACATGGCGAATCAGATTGCCGATATTATAGCCGACAAGATTGAGATTTATGAGGATTTTGACATTACTGGTTATAAGAAAAAGTATACGGCAAGGCTGAGAGTAGTAAAGCCGGATTTCAGATTTTAAGGAGATAGTTAATGGGACTGAAACTCGATGAGATAATGAAGCAAGCCAATAAGCGGTTTAAAGAAGAGATAATTACACAAGGACTTAGTGATTTCTCTTATAGACGCATTCCGTTCACTTCTCCGAGAATGAATTATTGCACATTTGGCGGTATTCCTGTTGGAAAAATCACAGAGTTTTATGGAGAAGAACACGGCGGTAAAACTACTACTGCACTTGACATTGTGGCAAATTATCAAAAATCAGATGATGATAGGGATGTATTATACATTGATGCTGAGAATACACTTGATGTAGAGTGGGCAAAAAAGATAGGTGTTGATGTAGATAGAATGTATATTTTACAGCCTAAATCACAATCAGCGGAGGAGATATTTCAGATTATCTGTGATTCAGTAGATACAGGAGAAGTCGGACTTTGGGTTCTTGACAGTATTGGCGCATTAATGTCAGCGCAAGAACTTGAAAAGACAATGGAAGATAAAACATATGGTGGTATTGCAAAACCGCTTACACTGTTCGGCAAGAGAATTGAAATGCTTATGCAGAGACATAAATGTACAGGCATTGGTATTAATCAAGAACGTCAAGATATGAACAGTATGTACGGTGGTACAACTACTCCTGGTGGTAAAGCATGGAAACATTTTTGCTCTGTTCGTATGAGATTTGCTAGAGGAAAGTTTATTGATGAGAAAGGAAATGAACTTACTCGCTCGGCTGAAAATCCGGTTGGTAACATTGTTATGATGAGCATGACAAAGAATAAAACATGCCCCCCGACAAGAAGAACTGGTTTCTATACATTGAACTATGAAACAGGAATTGACTATCTTAGAGATTTGATTGAGGTCGCAATTAAGTATGATATTATACGAAAGTCTGGAGCGTGGTTCGATATTATAGATATTAAAACCGGAGAGATTTTAGAAGGCAAAATTCACGGACAAGCGGCAGTTACTGTGTTCTTAAAAGAGAATGAGGAAATATTGAAACGGATTGAGGAACTCGTCAATTGTGAAATGAATAAGGAATAATTTCTATTTTATAAAGACGCATAAAATAAATATGCGTCTTTATTTATTTTATACTTGTTTTCTGTTTGATTGTGTAGTACAATATTAGTGTGCTGATAGATAGCATAAAACGTGAGTGATGTGCGATGTATCAGAACAGTGTCCAGTAGCCGTGTATAAGGACTGTGCTTCTAAGGAAGATAACGGTACAGATGATACTATCTATCAGCAATCTATAAAAACTCAAAAAAGGAGAATTAAGATGTACAAGTGCAGATGTTGTGGAGCAATCTTTGAAGAGCCCAGAATCAGAAAATATAAAGAGGCTCGTGAATTTTGGGGTATGCCTTGCTATGAAGAGTTTTATGAAGAGACTTGTCCTGAATGTGATGATTACGACTTCCGAGAGTACGATGAGGACGAAGAAGAGGAAGAGGAGGACGAGTTATGTTGACAATGTTGAAGAATTGGAAAGGCTCTGTTGAGATAAACGGCGTTCGTTATGAAAATATCAATGACGTTGTAAAAAGCGATTTAAGCGACTTTTCTCAGATACATATAGTTCTGCATTCAGCATCGAAAAACGCTTCTAAGAGCGTTACAGAGCGTCAGAGCATAGAATCTGTACAGAGTGTACAACAGTATAAAGTCACTGTTAAGAAGTACATGACGCAGAAAGGTTCTCCGTCGTTTGACTTCATGACAAAATGGAATAACGACAACCCGATGCCACTTCGTACAATGATAGGAACTGTAGAGAAAGAAACTCGCGGAATGGTATATATGAATCTTCACGGAGATATTTATGCTGAGAAGATTTGTACGTGCATGAAGTGCGGGAGAGCGTTGACGAACCCTGTTTCACAGTTCTTTGGAATCGGTCCCGAGTGTGGGGGACACAACTACGTAAATCCGTTCAACAGCGATGCTGAACTGAAAGCGGCAGTAAAAGCCTATAGAATGCAGTTACAAGACATTAAGTGGAGCGGATGGATAATTAAATCGTCAATAATTGAAAAGGAGGAAATTTAAAATGATTGAAGTCACTATGAAAACTACTAAACTGGAAGGAACAAAGATTCAGTTGATGAGTGAGTTTTGTTGCTTGGTGAATCACTTAGTTACTAAGCATGATGATGCGGATGAGCCAATTCTTACAAGAGAGGAACTTGACCACTGCATTGAAATGGCTACGTTGTCGGAAGATGAACTCCATGAGAGGTCGGCAGACGCACTTATTGAGATTCTTGGTATGTTAGGCAAGTTTCTGTAAGATTTGATAAAGTGCTTCCGTGTCGGAATTGGCAGACGAGACGGACTTAAAATCCGTTGCTGAAATAAGCGTGTGGGTTCGAGTCCCATCGGAAGCATTTGGTTTTGTTGGAGTAGCAACCACAAACACTTCGAGACTGCACAGGAAGTGATGAACTCCAACAGTAGCAAGACTTTAACCCTGTCAGTCTTGCTACTCACGGGACGTAGTTTAGCGGTAGAACATTGATTATGACGGTATCATGTTTGTGGTACAGACAGCATATTTTTCTAAATCGACTGGAAATCGAAAGACGTGGGTTCGACTCCTGCCGTCCCGACTATAGCCCTTTCGCCAAAATGGTTAAGGCATCGCACTTTGACTGCGAAATGTGCAGGTTCGAGTCCTGTAAGGGCTGTTTCTAAAAACTCAGAAAAAGGAGGATAATATGATACCGACAATTAATGTAGTGGAGACAGGGAAAAACATCAAGCATCTTATGATGTGTAATGGTGTTACTCCTACGAACATTAAAACAGTGTGCGGATTCTCAACTGTTCAGCCTGTATATCATTGGATACATGGTAGAAATCTTCCTACAGTTGATAATCTGCTCATTTTGTCTTATTTGTTCGATTGCAGTGTGGAAAGTATTTTAGTGTATGATAAACAATAAAGGAGGGCATATGAAAGATTTTAAAGAAGGTGAGTATGTTATTTATCAGGATGGCAATAGATATGAACTCGGAAAGATTAAACGAATCATAAACGGCAGTATATTTGTATATTATACTTCTGGAAATACTGCGTCTAAAACTTCTATTTCACATCTTCATAAACTTACAAATGCGTATGTTATTGGGGAAACAAGTTTAGGAGGTGCTATGGAATGAAATATGTGGTTGTTTTTGAACTTGAAGGCGGCTATATGGATTGTGTTGCCGTTTGTGACAGTATGACTGAGGCTTATGGATATGCGTTTTGTGCTTTAGTTGAAGGGTTTGATAGTGACGTTTATGTTACAGTACCAAACAACAGAGAAGGTAATAACGGAATAGTCATAGAATTAAAAGACAAAACCACAGATGAAGTTTTGCAGTGGGTAACGATGTTGTTTTGTAACGATAGGGAGGTAACAATATGACGGATGAAATGAGAGCAAGAGAAGAAGCAATCTGTAAGGTGGCAAAAGTCGATAGCATCGGTGAGGTGTCTGATGGATTCACACATTTAACGGACTGTATGAACAGAGAATGATTTTGTTTGCGGCTCTGGTAAAGGCATATAAAGACAAAGCGTGGAAATCATACAGACATGAAGATGGCGAGTACTGCTTTGGCGGCGGTTGGTTTATCGTTGGAATTGATACGCCCGAAGGCAGTTATACATACCACTACGAAAATAAGTATTGGGATATGTTCGATTGCGTTGATTTGCCGAGAGCGAAGCACTGGGACGGACACACTGAGGCAGACGCAGAAACAAGGCTTATGTCGTTAAATCCCGAACTGCAATACAAAACTAACTACGGTTTCATGTGGCTCTGCCCAAAGTGCGGATTACCGATACACAGTGATTATACAAGGTGTGTCAGATGTGGGCATAACAGAGAGAAAGGTGTGTGACAACATGAACATTGACCTAGAAAAAGATATAGTCCAGTCTCTGTCGAGCCTATACCCTTTGCAAGAGTTTGAAGAAAAGGCAATCGACACAGTTCTCAAAGCGATACCGCACTGGATTCCAGTGACGGAGAGACTGCCCGAAAGCAAAGAAGCGGATTTGGAGTATCCAACGGTGCTTATCACCTTTGAAAACGAAGAGATCATGCTTGGGTGCTTCTATGAATCAACTAAGGAATGGGGTACGGGCGAATACTTCGATAAAAAATGCAATCCTATCGCATGGATGCCATTGCCAGAATATTACAAGGGGGTGAATACGTGAAACCTTCCACATACTATCAGGGCAACGGACATAGCAAATACGGAATATACAACAGGCAGAAAAAAGAATTTCAGTTTGGAATCTGCGAGGATACTCCGATGCTTGCAGAAGCAAGGCTATTTCAGAAGATTGGTGAGGATGCGAAGAAGTGGAGATTTGAGGTGAGAGAGGTGACGGAATGAGCAAACGAGAATTGAAACCTTGTCCGTTTAGGATACACGGCGAAAGAACTGCATCACTGACGGTAGCAGGCGAGTTCTTCTACAACGAAACATTCATGCCGTGCATGGGTAAGGAATGTGCTTGCTTCAAAGAGGATTCGGTTGATGCGTACTGTGAAAGGAACGGCGCATTTATGCTGATGACGAAAGAGGTGACGGAATGAGTCTCATGATACCAATGGAAAAGCCAAAGCGATGCGGATTATGCCCGTGTTTTCACGCAGAACATCCGATGCATTGTCAAGCGGTTAAAGCACACAAAGATAAAAGGATCATAGCACCATACGGTGCGCCAATACCAGACTGGTGTCCACTCATCGACATTCCCACTCCGCACGGACGGCTGATAGCCGAAAAAACAATCACGGAAATTAGATACCACGATGCTGATGGTTATCATATAGTCAACGGCGAGCAGTTGTGCGAGTTAGAAATTGATGCACCGACAGTAATCGAAGCGGAAGGAGAGACAGAATGATTTTAACAATTATCGCAATGTTGATGATTCCTGTTGGAGTTTTGATGGTTCACAAAGATAAGTACGAGGGCGTTGTCTATGGGATAGGACTTCTGCTCACTGTATGCGGTGGGCTTATAGCGTTTATTATGGCAATCTGCATCATCTGCGCCCATGTGGGAGTGGATGCACAAATCGAGGAAAACAGGATCGAATATGAATCGCTCTGCCAGAGATATGAAATTGTTACGTCAGAGTATGAGGATGTATCAAAGTCGGATGTGATTAAGGACATAGCTGAGTGGAACAAGGACGTCTACAGTTACAAGCATTGGGCAAATAACCCTTGGACGAGTTGGTTTTACTCTAAGCGAGTTGCGGATGATATGAAGATGATTGAGATGGAAGGGAGCGAGACATGACCATCGTAGACGTTACCAAAGAAAACGAATGTTGTTGCTCATGTATCCATAACAAGCGCACATTCATCAAGGATTATTATTGTACCTGCACTTGCGAACTGGACGGGCACTACATCGGTTATGTGGCAAATTTTGAATCTGTTTGTGAGGAATGGAAGGGGGAGACATGAGTAAGTACATCATCGAGTTAGATGAGAACGCCAAAGAGGTGGTAGTAATATCCCTTGAAGATGGGGACATGTGGACGGAAACAATGGAAGTCGAGGACCTTGAGCAGTTGAACTCCGACTACATCAACGAGCATTTCGGAGATCTGCAAGATGATGCGTACAATAAAGGCTATGCCCAGTGCCAAGATGATTATGGCGATGCACTTAAACACGCAAAAGACACGGCATACAAGAAAGGCCTGCATGATGGTGAATCTAAGTGCGGATACTGTAACGAATATCAGCGGGGTCTTAACGAAGCATGGGAGGCGGCAAGGAAGATTGTTTGCGATGAAGAGTTGGATTGGAACACACTTTTACATCTTTTCAACAGAGGCAATTTTGAGGGCATCTTTGGAGGCTTTTCTCCATCCGAGGCAATCGCCAAGCTGAAATCGTACAAAGAGAAGCAGAAGGCAGAGGACAAGATAAAGGTCGGGGATGAGGTCGAGTGGGATAATGACTTCACTGGTGACCGCTTCATCGTAACCCGAATCTATCAGCCATACGGTAAAAAAGAGCAGTGCGACGGAATAGACGATGATGGAGATGTGTACAGAGCGGTGCTCATCGAAAGCCTCGTCAAAACAGGCAGACACTTCGACATCGCATCAATACTGGAGGACATGAAAAAATGAGTGAATTAAAATTTGATTGGAGATGGAAAGACTATGGATTAAGAGCAACTCCGAAACGCTTAATAAGATTTGATAACGATGAATCGAATGAGACCATAGATTTTATAAAGTATTTCAGATATGGCAATGAAGAGAGATGTTACTCTATAGGATATTTTTATTATAATGAGCATGAGCCGTGTTGGGAGTTAAAGTTTGTCGGAGATAGATTTAAAGAAATATCATCTGAGGACTTATCAGTAGTTTGGAAATATCTATTAGCCGCATATGATGTTCTTACGGAGTGGAAACATAGTGAACAAGACATATGAATTATTTAGTGGACAAGAATTAGTAATTGCTGAAAAGATACAGCAAAGGAGATTACAAATTCTTGTCCATTCTTGTATTTATTATGAATTAAACGGAAGTACAATATCTGATAAGCAGTGGGATACATGGGCAAAAGAATTAGTAACGTTACAGAAGCAGTTTCCCCACATAGCAGAAAAAGTCGTTTGGAATAGCGACTTTGTAGACTTTGACGCTACAACAGGATTTAATCTGCCGATTAAAGATGAGTGGGTAATGAAAAAAGCGAGACAATTATCTGGTATTGTTATTAAGCAAAAGCCCAAGCCAGTGAAAAAAGTAAAGAAAGGAAGATTGTTTTGACAAAGAAGCCGAGAGTATATATAGAAGATTTTGAAATGCCGAAATGTTGTAAAGAGTGTCCCGCAGTAATGTATTGGGAGTATGATAATGAAACATCGTGTAAGTTATCCGGTCGTTTTTTATGGAACGCAACACCGAATAAGACTAGACATCCAAATTGTCCTCTCAAAGTTCAGCAGTAATATTAGTTGACGTATTAGTTATAATGTAGTACAATATTAGAGTAGTAGATAACTATAAATACTGTATAACTTAGAGAGGAGAGAAACTATGACACTTGTTGAACTTCACAGCATTATGGGAGACAGAATCAAAGTTACACTCAGAGAAGATGTTACACCTGAGGAGCGCACCATTGAGAATGAGCAGACAAAAATTATCATTGGCGTAGCAAAGCAGATGATTAATAACGGCAAGTTGATTCTTGAATATGAGAAAGCACTTGCACAGGCAAAGACACTTCAGAAGTCAGTTCTTGCGGACATTATCGGAGAGTAATATGAACAGAAGTAAAGTCGGCACAAGAACTCCGAGAGTCTATACTGAAGAAATGCAGAGATGGATACTAGATAATGCTGACACAGGAGTATTTAAGAGTCAGAAGAATTTTACCGATGTATTTAATGCGATTCATGGCACTGCAATATCATATGCGGCAATGAACACTTATTTGTATAGACATGGTATAGTTGTTAAGACTAAGAATAATACAAGTGCTTATACGGAAGAAATGAATAATTGGTTTGTCGCTAATTATCCTAAGTATGATAACGATTGGGTTACGCTTGCACGAGATTTTAATTCAGAGTTTTGTACTGACTTTACTTCAACCCGACTTTGCAAGCATTGTGAGAGAAAATTAAAAATCCATAATCCTAAGTCAAAGAAAGGTCGAATAAATAAAGGCACTTTTCAGAAAGGTAACAAAGGCGCATCAACAGACAGACAAGCGCCGATAGGTACAATCAGAACATACAGTTCTAGCACATCGAAGATACTATACGTCAAAGTAAAACTTGCTGACGGTGATTCTAGTGCAAGGGGACATAATTATAGAAGACCTTGGTGGATACCATTAAAAGAAAAAGTGTGGATTGATGCACATGGCGAGATACCTGATGGATGTAGCGTAGTTCAGTTAGACAGAGATTATAAAAATTGTAATCTTGATAATCTTGCACTAGCAGATAAGCGAGGATTAGCAATAATGATGAGTCATAAATGGTGGTCTGAGAACAGCAAGTTTAACGCAACTGGTATTCAGTGGTGCAATCTTTATATGACAGCAAAAGATAATGGAGTTTTAGCGTGAATACAAGATATTACAGTGGTAGACAAGAGAAAAAAGTAGCAAAAGCAGTCAAGGGTAGAAAGACTGCGAACAGCGGTGCAACAGCATTTAGTAAAGGCGATGTTATTACAGACCAGTTTTTGATTGAATGCAAGACAAAAACTAAGGATTGCAATTCTTTTACAATCAAAGAAGAGTGGTTGTTAAAGAATGAAGAAGAAGCATTCGCAATGGGCAAGAATAATTCAGCACTTGTTTTTGACTTTGGTCCTAGTGCAAATAAGCGTTACTACGTTATTTCAGAGAGGTTGTTTCAGTTGTTACAAAAGTATTTGGAGGAGGATGTATGAAACTAACTAGAGAAGAGGCATTGAAGTATCACCGTCAGATGTGGACTGATATGCAGAAAGAATTGGGAGATAAGCCGCAGAGTGGTAAGCGAGTGTTGTTTAAGGAAAAGTGGTGTGAAGAGCATTTTCCGGATGAAGATATAGAGGCAGATTGCTTTCTATGTGAGTATTTAAATACTAGCGGCTGTAACTGTAATCGCGGACGAGATTGTTTGATTGTTTGGCCCTATGGTGGTTGCACTGCGCATAATTATTATTATGATGCGCCTATTTCAGAGATTCTTGCACTTCCGGAAAGAGAGGTAGAATGATGACATTACAAGAGCAGATGATTGCCGCTAATGTTCGTAATTGGCTGTCTGACTTAGCAATCGGTGCAAAGGCAACTGCAACATCAGTTCGTTTTGCAGTTTGTAATGAAGAAAATGCCTATGGGCATGAAGCATCTGTGTACGATGATGGTATTAGAGATGATATTCCTACCGTACATGTGCATCGGCTCAAAGAACTTGCAAAAGCGGCAGAATTAGATGTGCAATATAGGACGTTCACAAAAGACGAATATTATTATAGGTCTTTTAGTGGAGAGTATTTTATAGTATTCAATGGTGTAAAGTTTTCAGATATGAGATTACGAAAGGGATATAAATACAATGAAGGGAAGTAAAGTGCGTATTTTAGAGCATTTTGAAAAGCAGAATACACTTACAAGTATGGAGGCATTTCAGAAATATGGTATCACAAGATTAGCGGCAAGAATCAGTGACTTGCGACATTTGGGATATGCTATTGATACTGTAATGGCTGAGAGTACAAATAGATATGGGGAGCGTGTTCGATTTGCAAATTATGTATATAGAGGAAGGATTTTAGACGATGGCGAGTAAAGCACTAGCAATAAAATATCGTCCTGCAACGTGGGAAGATGTAACAGAGCAGGCAAGTACGACTACTATTTTACGTCAGCAGTTACAGAGCGGAGAAGTAAAAAACGCATATCTGTTCTGCGGACCCGCCGGATGTGGTAAGACAACTTGTGCGAGAATTTTTGCACATGATATTAATAACGGAGAGGGCAATCCGATTGAACTCGATGCCGCAAGTAACAATGGTGTCGAGGATGTAAGAGAAATTATTCAACAGGCAAAGACAAAGAGTTTGGACAGTGAATATAAGATTTTCATTATTGATGAGTGCCACGCATTATCAAACAGCGCTTGGCAAGCAATGTTAAAAATTATCGAAGAGCCTCCGGCAAAAAGTATTTTTATTTTCTGCACAACTGACCCGCAAAAAATACCTAAAACAATTCTAAGTCGGGTACAGAGATATGATTTCCAAAGAATAAGCCAAGATGGTATAGTTGATAGGTTAGACAGTATTTTGGAAAATGAATTAAATGAACGTTCTGATTTATTGTGGACTAGAAATACTCTTGAGTATATAGCAAAAATCGCTGACGGCGGTATGAGAGATGCTATTACGCTTATGGATAAGTGCCTTGCATACTCTAAAGACCTTACACTTGAGAATGTAGTAAGCGCATTAGGAACAGTAGATTACGAAACTATGATTAGTCTGTCCGCAGATATTCTTGTAAAGAATACAAAGGCAGTTATGTACATCATAGAAGCACTATACGCAACAGGAAAAGATATAAAGCAGTTTGTGAAGCAGTATTTACAGTTCCTTCTCGATATTCAGAAGTTTGGAGTTGGCTGTGATTGGAAGTATTTACAAGTTCCTAAGATTGAAGATTATGAAGATTGGTTCGAGGATTTAAAATCTGCTGATTACGATAAGTTAGAATCTGTATTGAAGGCAATGATTAAACTTAACGCAGATATTAAGTGGAGCAGTACACCTAAGTATGACTTAGAAGCAGTATTATATATGGAGTGCAAATGATACAACCTAAAAGAGTGCGGAGAAAGAACATAAAGAATAGAATTAATTGTCCCTTTTGTGGACGCAGTGTAGATTTAAAAGACGCTGATACAGATTTTATTATTCGGGAGAATAAATATTTACAGAAGTCCCGACAGTATTTTCATAAGACCTGTTTTCAAAAGTTCTACAGTGTGAGAGGTGATGAGGGTGATAGGACAACAACATCTACAAAGTCAGATTGAGCAGATGATAGAGAATGGCACGTTTCCTCGGTTCAGCATTATTGTTGGACCGAGAGGCTGTGGCAAGAAAACATTAGCGCATCTGATATATCAGAAATTCGGTACTGGTATCTTTTCCAACATTGGAATATCAGTTGACGCAGTACGGCAGTGTATCGCACAGAGTTATATGATTAGAGGTAGTCAATCTATCTATTTACTTGCTGATGCTGATAATATGTCAAATGCCGCAAAGAACGCACTTCTGAAAGTAACGGAAGAGCCTCCGAATAATGCGTATTTCATTATGACGCTAGAGGATGAACACAATACTCTTGAAACAATCAGAAGTCGTGGCGCAGTGTTTCGTATGGATAGATATACACCGGATGAAATTATGCAGTATATAACAGAAAAGTACGGCAGTACAGCAGATGATAATATTGACATATTTAAAGGTATATGTGACACGCCTGGTGATGCTGATATATTAGCAAAGTGCGGTATAAAGAGTTTTTATGAGTATGTTCAATTAGTTGTGGATAATATAGCAGAAGTATCATTAGCAAATGCTTTTAAGATTCCTAGTAAAGTAGCACTAAAAGACGGTGCAGAAGGATATGATTTGAAGTTGTTTTGGAAAGCATTTATAAACATTTGTTTCCTTACTCAGACATATGATAAATGGGGACCCGCAGTTTCGATAACGTCAAAGAGACTGCAAGATTTACGAGTAAAAGGAATTAATAAGCAAATGCTTATGGATAATTGGATATTGGAGGTAAGAGATGCTTGGAGTTAAGATAACGATATTTGTAATAGTTATAGCGGTTATTTGGGTTATCGGTGTCAGACTTTATTTAGAGGAGAACACTGCCGCTTCAATACATATGCGCTTAACTCAAAAGTATGCATGGTACGTAGAGGTCGGGGCATGGCTGATTGTGTTCTCTGTTATAGGAATTATTTACTCGACAGTGTATCTGTTATTCATACGGTGATATAAGGAGGAATATTATGAAGCGTTATAAATTAGAAATTGGAGAAACACTGGTTTATCATCACGAGGTAGTAGTTGAAGTAGAGGACGATGCCGATATAGATGATATTTGCAGTAGATTTGATAAGTATGCAGACCGATTTGACGATATTTACTATACGGATGATTATGCAGACGGTAAAGTAAAAATTATACAAGTTATAGAAGATGGTTCGCCCGATTGTGAAGTAGAGATTACAGACTATGATGAGGTTACAGAATAAATGGATGTAGCAACATTAAAGAATCATATAAAATTAAAAACGCTTCCGACGTTTTTAATCTTTTCGGGAGATGAGTGGAAAGTTCAGCAGATTTATATTGAGCAGATTGCTAAGGTGACAGGAAAGAAATGTGTTCGTATTGATAGTATCGGTGAAATATTTCAGAAACTATCGAATCGGTCGTTTGTGAAAGAGTCAGTAATCTACATAGTCCGTGATGACAAAGAGTTGATGCAGAACGAAAAACTTCAGCAGAGAATAGAGAAAGTTCTCGGCGATAATATGCTGATTCTTTTACTGACAAATGTTGATAAGAGAACTAAGTTTTACAAGTCATATAAAGCGTCTATTTGCGATTTTGAGCGACTTTCTGATAAGATGCTAGAGAAGTATGCACTAAAACAAATAAGTCTCTCAAAACGCAATTTAGAGCGTCTTATAGAAATCTGTGAACATGATTACGGACGTATGTTGTTAGAGATTGACAAGATAAAGAGGTATGTTGATGGAAGAACTTTGGAAGGACATTGAAGGATTTGAAAATTATCAAATATCAAATTTAGGCCGTGTTAAAAGTATAGGCAGATTTGATACACGTGGTAAGTATTGGTCTGAAAAAATATTAAAAGTTCGACTGCATCCTCGTGGTTATTGTTTCGTGCATTTACGAAAAGATGGTAAATACGTGTATAAATTTATTCATAGACTTGTGGCTGAGGCATTTATTCCAAATCCTAATGGGTTGTCTGATGTTAAACACTTGGATGAAGATTTATCCAATAATATTGTGTACAATCTTCAATGGTACGACCACAGTCATGCTATAACTTATGGTAACCACTATAGACGAATACAGGATAGACGTAAATTTTTGAATCCGAGAAATGTTAGAGGCGATATATGGGAAAAGCCTGTTTTAAAAATTTCAAAATATAGCGGAAAAATTATTCAAAAATATGATTCAATTACGCTTGCCAATAAAAGTTTAAAGAGAAGTCCTTATTCATATAGTATAATAGAGTGTTTACGTGGTAAGCGTAAATCATCAGGAGGATACGTTTGGAAATATGACCTATGATGAAGCGTTTGAAATATTAGTAAAAGACGGAACAATTCATGTTCCGGCTAAAGATGCGATATTCGATTTTGTGGATGAAGTGTTAAATCGACACTGTAACAATTCATTCCAGTTATTACAGGAGTGTTATGATGTCGGTGAAGCAACGATGGTAATGTTAAGTGTTCTTTACAATAATGCCAAAGCAGTTTTGCAAGTCCGGACCTGTAAAACAAACGATATATCGAAAACTACAGGACTCAGCGGATGGCAGATAAAAAATGCAAAACCCCATGTTCATAAATATACTGATGCAGAACTGGTAGATATGTTAAAATTAATACAAGAGTGCGAATCGGGAATTAAAACCGGACGTATCGAGGAACAGTTTGTCATGCAGTATATTTTAGCGAGGATATTATGAGTAAGATTGCACCGTGTAAAGATTGTGAAAGTAGGCACGCAGAATGCCACGCAACTTGTAAACTGTATAAAGATTGGAAAGGAGAATATGAAACGGCGAAGAAAAAATCTTACGCAAGGCAGAAATTAAATATGGACTATGTAGATTATGTACTAGAGCAGAGGTCAAAGCGTGTTCGACCGAAGTCAGCACTGAGAACACAGAAGATAGTGGCACAGATTTAGAAAGGAGTAAAAATGTCATCGTTGACACAGGAACAGATTAAGGATGAGTTTATTAACTTGTTGTCAGATAGTTACGGATATTGGACAGATAAGGATAATGCAGTTGATGCGGTTTCGTATCTGTGCGGAGCGTATGATTTGATGTTGCGGTGTGTGCATAAATTGGAAAGGTGTGTAGAAGTGAATGAAGTTAATTACTGAGGAGAAAAATGAGCATGAATTTTGTTTACGGTGTGGTAGAAAGTTAAAGAATTTGAAAGCACGGGAAATTGGTCTCGGACCCGTGTGCGCAAGAAAATTGAAGCAGGAGAATGAGCAAAGTAAGAAACTTTTCCCAACCGAAAAATAGCCAAAAAAAAGAGCCCGCTTGCGCAGGCTCTTTTATTATGTTAGTTCGTCCTCAATATACGCTTTTGCATCCTTCTTGCGATAAAACCAGAGCGGGGAACCGTTGTCAGTAATTCTTTCACCGTTGTAAGTGATGTACCAACGTGTTTCTCTTCCGTATCCGGGATAACCGTGATAGTTCTTTATTACGGAAACTTCCTGTTTTTCAATCTCGTACATAATTGCCTCCTTAGTGCTTTAAATATCCGTACAGCATATCCTCAATCCACTCATCAATCTGCTGATAAGCAGTTCTTCCGAACTCCTCTTCTTCTGCATCATAGCAAAACACATAAGGATCGGTTGAGTACGACCTCTCTCTTGATGATGCGTTTAGGACTAGAACAAACTGAAAACTCGTATCACCCCACATCCAATCATCAATATCAATATCCGGCAGAAGTCGTTCCTGCAACTTCTTTGCAGTGTAGTCCATCCAATCGTAAATTCTCCATTCGTAAATGACTCCGGGTTTCATATTTCCTCCTTAACTATGTAGATATTACAGTTCTGCATCCAGATTGTTTGCAACCTGTCTGAGTGCTTTTCTATCAATGCGAGGCTTGGAAAGAATATCGGCTATCTCATCTCTAGCATCCCGCACAATGTTTACCCAACCTTCATTTGTTACATCAAGTTGTTCCATCATTGAATCAATGCTGGAATCATATGCGGCACTTACCATGTCGCTTACAATATTTTCGGTAACTTCTGCAAATTCATTTCCTAGTGTATTTCGCAGGACGTCTAAGACGTCCTGCAGATTGTTGATTAACTTTCCATTATAAACTGTATACATGATTCACCTAACCTTTCTGATTTCTCCAAACATTATCCACCAGTTATAATCATATCCTTTAGCGTCAAACCAAAGTTCCTGTTCTTCCATCTCACGATATGCCCAAGACTGGGAGCAGTTACACCACTCTCCGTCAAATATGGTTTCAACTGACACCTCGCAATTCTCATCGTACCAGTGTTTCTTTACATAATGACGGTAAATTGCCTTTGCCTCGGCACGTGTTAGCCAATCGGCAATGACTTCTTCTACAGGCGGAGCAGTGTATCCAAATGCTCCGTCATCATGCCAGGTAATGGTTACTCTGAATTTCATGGGTTTCTCCTTTCAGATTTTTTCGATTCTGTAGCCTTGGACGCGGTCATCAGCCTTGAGTTTAGGAATGACGCGGTTCTTTAACTCATCCTCAGTATAACCAACACCGCCGTTAGTCCAGAGAATGCGTTTGACCAAAGTCTGGTCACTGCGTCTAAGGTGTGCAACAAGGTGAACATAGTATCTTTCCATTTTTTCTCTCCTTTCTTGAGTGAGCATTATTGACTCATTATCGTCCACAACCTAAGTTGTGAACGATGTATCAATCAATACATACCACGAATCATACTATTAATCATGCTATTCCAGTTTCTTCTATCCTCGAAGTAAAATCTTCTTGCTTCCTCGTACTGTTCCTTATACTCGGCAATCTTCATCGCTTTCCATAACTCAAGATAATCCTCATCGAGTTCATCTCCAATTGTAAAACGGGCGACTTCGACTTCATCTCCACATTCATCAACCATAATTAAAACCATCATTGTCGTTATCTCCTTTCACAAAGCTGGCAGACGTTTTCGGTCTGCCAGCAACTTTGTAGACTATGCTTCTCTGAACCATTTCCTGTAATCCGAATCCTTACAATATCCAGCCGCAGAGTAGAAGAAGTCCTTTGCTTTTCTCAGCTTGTGCTCCCACTCATCGCAGTCAATATCAACAACGGCAACAGGACAATCATATTTACACTTCGGCTCGATGACCTCAATCTCATAATCGAGGACTTCTGCGAAGTGCTTCTCTCCGCACTTTGTCAGTTTATCACCACCAACGTATGCAATACCAAGTTCCTCACACACGTTATCATACACATCAATGTCCTCATGTGTGCCGTCTGCCCAGAGTTCAATGAACTCCCTAACTGTCATTTTCATGCTTTTCTCCTTTCATACATCTGCGGAAACGCAGTGATAAATAACCCAGTTATTATTTACCTTGAAAATGCTACGCCAGGCAGTGAATAGCTGACCAGTGCAGTCATATCCTCGATTGTAATAATGGATACGATAGTAATCATCGAACCATAACTTAACCGCTTCTTTTGTATCGCCAGGTTCAACAGGCGCTACAATCTTTTCGATATAGCCGTCCCAATCCTTTCGGAATACGGAAACGATATAAGGGTCTTGCTTTTCTGCCTCATCCTTGTAATACTGGCGAATACGTTTTTTCGCCTTTTTGATAACAATGCTACCGTCCCAATCGGGAAATTCTTTTTGACACTTCTCCCAAAGAAGAAGTTCTTCCCATAGTTTTTTGAGTTCCATGTTTTTCTCCTTTCTTGAGTCGAGGATTAATCCCTCATTCCCGCCCACATCCTAAGAGGTGAGCGGAGTATGAAACATCAATCTTTGAAATAGTTTACCGCATATTCCAGTGCTTCCGCATACGTGTAGAAGTAGTGTCCTGCGCACCAGGTTCCGTCGGTAATATCATACCCGGAGCAGAATACATATGGCTCACAGGAGCAGTGGCGGTCGATGATTGCGTAATAATAATTACCTCTTTTGGGCGCAAGGAACATTTTCAGTTCATATCCTTCCTTTACAACAATATTCATTTCTTTTCTCCTTTCTTGACTTTGTAGATGTTATATTGCTCTGATAATGGCATGACCATTATACAACCGATTATAAATACGTTCCTGTTCAAGGCAGGCCTCATAGAGATGTAGATACATCTCCACGACCTTCGTGATTTTACCGGTCACGCGGTCTTTTTTCAGATATTGGAATTTGTACATCGTTTTCTCCTTTCTTGATGTTTTTGAGTGAGGACTAATCCCTCATTATCGACCACAAACTGTTAGGCTTGTGGTCGAGGTATGAGACATTACTCGTTAATAGGTTCTACCTGTTTATCGGTAAACCAGGCACTGTTTTTCATAAAGCAGTATCCTTTCGCCTGCGCCTCTTCTTCACTCATATCTTTTTTCTTCCCTTTGGTGTATTTCCAGATGGGGAACTTTGCTACCGCACGTTCTCCTTTTCGCACTTGGAAGCCGAGCGACTTCCAATGTGCGTAGGTATGAATTTCATTCTCCTCAGTGATAACTCCATCGGCAATAAGCATTGCCATATTTCCCATAATGATTTCTACGTTTGTCATCTTACCACATCCTCCTCTGTCCAAAACACCGGCTTATTCTTAGACGGCGTGATATACATAATCATCGCCTCTCCTGTTTCCGGATTCATAAACTGAAATGCGGCAGTGAACATGAAAGTGTTATGGGAAAGGATTCTCAAATCGCTTCCATCATGTTCTGCCATAAGACGTTTGCAGTAATCAAACGCCTCAGCCTTTGCGCGGCTGTAGTTTCCATATACCTGCCACAGTTCTGTATCACTGCTCCTCTTATACATTTCGGTAATATACATGGCTTCCTTAGTGTTGTGTTTCATAGTTGCTCCTTTCTTGACTTTGTAGATTATACTAACTGTTGAATTAGGAAAATCAGAATTGATAATCCTATACAGGATAAGCACCAATATTCTAATGGCATTATTCTTTCCATCAGCATACCAAGTGCTGTATCCAGTGTTGCTAATTGTGCATCTGTCCGCGATTCTATAATGTATTCAATATCCTGCGGTTCTACTACGATGCACTCTCTTCCAAATTCCTCATCGTAATAGAGCGGAGCGAGTAGAACCGCACCTGAGGGATAAATCTTTAGAATTTCTCCCTCAGTGTCGCTTCCGTGAAACAATACAGAAACGACATCTCCTACCATGTACTCATCCATTCATATCTTTCTCCTTTCTTGAGTTATTTCTGTTTCCAGACTCTGGAGCATTTCTGCTCCAGGCGCTTTGGGCTTAACTGGCTATTTATAGTCGCCCGAACGACTTTAGATGAGTTTATCCAGTTTCTTGAGGAAGCCATTGCATACATCAATTGTAATCTGGTCATCCTCATCCAACTCTGCCTTCGGAACATAATCCCACTTGTCCTTGAAATAGGGAACAGTTTTCTCATCGTCCTCCCATTTCAGTTCACCGGTTCTCCAGTCCCTTGCCTGCTCTTCCTCTTTTCCAACTACATCCCAGGTCATGGATTTGTCTCGGATAATCTCATTAAGCACATCCTCAAGTCTCTCCAGTACCTCAGCCTGCTTCCTCATAACTGTAAATCTCTTTGCCATTTCTTTTTCCTCCTTATTTTGGCTATTTTGAGTTTCTTCCCTTTCGGGGATAACTCCTGTCAGGTGTCGAGCCTGAATTCCGTTCTCCGCAGGAGTTGAACTATGTAGACTATACTCTCATTACCTCATCAAAATAATATCTGATTCCCTGCTTCCTGATATACATTCTTCCAGAAGGTGCAGTATAAATCTTATGTCTCCTAAAATCATATCTGCCATTTCCAAAGTTGAAACAGGCGATAACATAATCCTCAATTCCGTATTCGATGTCCAGGATTTCAATGCCGCCCCACTGAGTAAATGCAGTATTGATATATCCAACTGCCTTAGTGTTGGCATATTTCTTATACAACGGTGTTCTCATGTTTCCCTCCTTACATTACTTCAAAATTTTCCTGGTAAATATTTTCGAGGAACTCATAACTCTCCTCATCAATGTCCATCGGGTCAACCTCCGTCTCAAATAAATCGTCCAGCCATTCTTTAAATCTCATTTCTTTTTCCTCCTTTTTTGAGTTGCTATTCTGACTTTTCACTCCAAGACCGTGAACCTATCGTCAGCCTCAGGAGCGTATTCATCAAAAAATTTCCGCGGCGTAATGGAAAGAATGATATATAACATAACTCTGGAAAGTAACTTTTTACATACGTAAAAACAACTCTCCAGGATAGTCAAAAATCATATGTATCCACTACTATAAAAAGCCGATACAGTAGAAAAATTTTCAAGTCGCCGGATAGGAAAAGAAGATACCCAATACTTGAAAAACCTTATAAATATCAGCCTTTTATAGTAGTATATACAGATAATATATACTACCAATACATAGAAAACGAACTCTGTAGATTACATCTCTCCTGACAATTCTAAAAACGCAAGACACCGAAAATCATCCTCATTCCTAAATTTCTCCAGCTAACTCCAGTACCCACATTGCAATCCAAGTGGCATGGCGGGGAAATATCATTTTACTAGCGCACTCCAGAAGCCAGGGGATAATCTGGTCCTTAGCATCAAAATACGGGCTCAGGTTAAAGTCACTGAGGTAAAACATAGCGTCAGGATGTTTAGTTGACGCTCCCCAAGTCTCAAAAACAGTTTCCTTATCACTCAGGCGACTATACAATACGTAACTTTCCATTTTATACTCCTTTCTATATACGACCTGCCATCATCGGTATGCAGTGGTCAATCTGCATAGACAACCAGGGGCAATTGCTTGCCCCCGGTCGTTTCGGCTTCTTATTTGTATGTTACTCTGCCTTAGGCTCCTCAGCTTTCTTTGCCTCTGCCTTAGCTTTCTTGGCAGCTTCCTTCTCGGCTGCCTTTCTTGCCTTCTCCTCAGCCTTAGCCTTAGCCTTTGCTTCCTTCTCTGCCTTCTTGGCAGCCTCCTTCTCTGCCTGCGCCTTTGCCTTGGCGTCATTGCGGGCTGCCTTGACCTGCTCCATTTTGCTGAGGTACTGTCCGAGCACCTTTTCCAGGTCTGCATGGGCGACCGTCACTGCATAGGGGTTCACCGGGTTGCCCGCCACGACCTTCGCCGTAACGCCTTCAGGGACCATGTCTTCCTTGCTGTGGAAGATGACCGCCTTCTGACCGACTTCCATGTAGAACATGCCGACCTTGCCGTTCAGGACAGTAGTCCGACCCATACCGGGTGTGTACTTGTGGTCAATGTTCTCCAGTGCCTTATCAATGACTCCCTGGGCGTTCTCTTTGGCGTGTGCCTTCGCCTCAGCCTTTGCCTTCTTCTCTGCCTCAGCCTTCTCCTTCGCTGCCTTGCGCTCCTCTGCCTTCTTTGCCTTCTCGGCTGCCTTCTTCTCTGCCTCAGCCTTCCTTGCCTGAGCCTTTGCTTCCTTCTCTGCCTGTTTCCTTGCTTCCATTGCCTTCTTCTCCTCTTCCTTGTTCTGCTCCTGAGTGCTAACGGTTACTGCGGTCATGTTCTTTTCCTCCTTCTTGCTGGTCTTGGTTGTCTTGCGGGTTTTCTTGGTCTCGGTTGCTGTAGTCATGTTCTTGTCCTCCTTGTTCTGGTTGTTCATAGCGTCCTGAGTTGCGATGGTTGCGTTGGTCTTGGTTGTCATTGTTTGTTCCTCCTTTGAGTATTTTGAGATTGTTAAATGTTTATCACGGCTCCTAGGCCTAGCAAACGTCCTCAGCAATGAACTGGGAACGTTTGCTAGTCCCAGGGGACTAGTTATTGTGCAAAACTCTTTTCCTGCTGTTCGGTGTGTATCTCGGTTGTTTCCCACTGTAATTCAATACCGCTGTTCGTTACGTTTTTCCGTCAAGTTGTCTGCCGTCAGTGTATGATATACGCACATGCGTACATTGCTAAACTAGCATGGTCGGCCGCTCCCATCGTGCTGGGGCGGGGTGCTGTTAATGTCGCCGTTATTCAATTGTATAAGTCAACACTGCACATTATGCTACAGTGGGGTGCTCGGTCATCATTACGTACTGCCCTGTAGTGTCCCCGCTGACACGGCCCGGATACTTGAGGCTATGGGGGTCCCACGGTGAGGCGATTAAGTACGTTTTTCAACTAGTGGGCAGAACGCCCGGAAAGGGGGGTCGATAGTCAACTGATAGTCAACTATCTAATAATATTATATGTCAAGTAGTACAATATTACAATAAAAATACGGCAATCCGCTGCAGGTCACGTGTAAAAATTTTAGTGCTATTTTTGTGCATAATGTACATACATATGTTCGATTAAATTATTTGAATTATCAGAATATTGCATACAATTTTTACGCACTTTTAAGTTGTCTGAATTGTATAAACAATTCAAATTGTATACATACTTTAGTCACATACAGTATTAACGTATTACTACTGTAAAGTATTAATGTTTTAAAACATCATTGCATTAATGCTTTAACGTATTACAGCATTAACGCTTTACATCTTTAACACTTTAGTACGATAGAAGATTGTTAAAAACGTAACTATCGAAAAATCGCAGATAACAAAAAATTAGTTACTTTACTACGTTACAGCGTTAATACGTTACTACTGCATTGCTTTAATACGTTACAGTGCTACTACATTAAGATGTTACTACTGCACAACTGTAACGCTTCAACGCATTGAAGCATTAACGCTTTAACACGCTGATGCGTCAGCACGTTAGCACTGCAACACTTTAACGCTGTGAAGCGTCAGACCCCCCACCCCAGTTAGTTTTGACTAACTCGCACTCTCACTCTCCGCGTCAACTTGACTCTTTTTTGTAATAAGAACACACGTTCACTTGCATCGTTGTGGGGCAATAACACACGTTCACTTGTTCTCAAGTTCTCACGAGTTCTCAGTGATGCAAGTTCTCAAAGCCTCTCTTGCATCTCAGATTTTTTGCAACCTACTCTCTAATTAAAGTCAAAATTGTATAACGTATTCAAAACGCAAATCCCGAATCTCAGATTTTTTATACACGTAAAATATAGTAAAGTCCCGGCTTTGATTTTTTATTTTTATACGCACTGTATTGACTAGCGTTGTATAACATTGTATAATAAAGTATGATAGTTTATTTGTTCTGCTGTCCTATCTGCGCTACGGGGAGAAAGAAGTGTTTATGCACGAACGTAAATGGTTTAATGGTATCGGGATGCTTGAATATCTCAGCGCCGAAGAATTTCATTCAGGACCGTGGGTTGTTTCAGAACTTAGAGCGAAAGACCAGTATGGGCATATTTATTGTGTTGTGCGTAATACAGAAAAGTTTGATTTAAGATATGTTGAATAAGGAGGATTATGTATGGTAGAGGATATGATAAAGATGCACAAAGAATCGTTTCAGATGTTAGTGAGAGGAAAAGATAATACTGTCGTAGAGATTACTATACCAGGATATACTTTTTCTTTTCTTGGCGTTGATTTCGGATGCACGAATAAGTATTACTATAATGGTAAGTTAGAAACGTATGACAGACAGTGGATTCTAGTTGATTTAGAGACTAAACTTGTTTGTGGAAGGTCAGTGAGTAGAAGAACTTTTTCTTCTTTACTTACTCCGCAGTATGTAAATCGGATTAAGGAGATTAAGAAAAAACGAAAACTTTACAAATCTGAAAACAGATGCTAAGATGAAGTCAAATAAAGGAGGACGTAGCGTGGACAAAGGTACTTATGGCGACACACTCGCAAGCGAATTACTGCATGAAGTAAAACTTTCAGCAAAAAGATGGTTTATAGCGTTTTGTATTATGGTTGCTCTTGAACTTGCTACAATTGCTGGATTTATGTGGTATATTAGTTTGCCGGCTGATGAATTAACGATTGAGAATGATGATGGGAACGCTAATTACATCGGCAACGACCTCAACGGAGATTTAAACAATGGCGAGAATAGTAAGAAAACGGAAAGTAGTGAGACGGCACAGACGGAGACGTTAAATGGCAACTAATCAGAGAATGGCACTGAAAAAACTCCAGCGGGCTATAAATGCTCGTTCTGAGAGTAAAATTTTAGTCAGTGAAACAGAGTGGTATTCGGATAAGCGAAACGCTACTATAACTTCATATATTATACGAAAAGCACTGCCTACAAAAGATACTGCTAGAGGACGTAAAAAGCACACTGAGTTGTTTAATACTACGTCACTGATACAAGCGGTATTATATTTACGAGATTATTGGTATTCGCTTATAGGAGAAGAAATACCGACAGACAATGAATACTGGAACAATATAAAAGACACGAAGGGAATAATTATAGATGCCAAAGCGGAAGAAGAAATTCCTGACGAATGAGCAGAGAATATTTATCAAACATTACATAATGACAACTAATGCCTCAGAAGCGTATAGAAGAATGGCGAAAGAGATAAATAAGCCTCTTCCTAAACGCTATGTATCTACTGCAAATACATGGCTGAATACACCAGAGGTATTACATGAAATTGAAATCTGCATGGCAGAAGCAACTAGAAGAACGATTAATGATAACATCAGTACCGCAGAAGAAGTAATGGAGTTCTTTACAAAGGTAATGAGAGGACAAGTAAAAGACCAATTTGGACTTGATGCTCCGCTTTCTGAAAGAACTAAAGCGGCACAAGAAATAGCGAAGCGCACAATCGACATTGACAACAGATTAAAAGGTGTTGCAGACAATGTAACAGAAGTCAAGATTGATTGGGGCAGAAATAAATAACTTAGCGTACATCTACTTTTTTGTCATACCCTCCTTTCCGTAAGCAACTCAGGACGTAATGTTCTGAGTTGTTTGCTTTTGTTATCTTTACTATTCTGTAAATATTTTGTATACTGTACTTAACAAGTTGGTGGGGAGAAGGAGTTATTATGAAATACGTATGGGAAGATGCTGAATTTTGGAAAGACACTGCAAACAGAGCAATTTGTACTTTTTGTGAAACTGCTTTCGGTATGTTGACAATCGGACAAGCGTTTACAGAAATTAACTGGTTACACATCGCATCTGTATCAGGTGTTGCCGCAGTTGCAACAGTTTTAAAGTGCTTATGGGTAGCAACTAAAAAAGATGAAAATGAGGAAGAGTAAGTTCAATGAATCTTGAAGCAATAAAGACAGTAAAAGCCATAGTGAAAGAGGACGCTTCTCGATATGCAGTTTCTCAGCCTATCTATAAAGAAGATTATGGATTATATTTTCTCGTAATTGAAGGTCTGGAACTGCCGGAAGTGTATACTGTGGACTTTTCTAATTCTGAAACGACCGGTAACTCCGTGCCTATGCTTGGAAATTCTGACGGAGTTCTGATTCCTAAACAGTTCATTGATACCGGGAAAGATATTTTTGCGTTTTTATATATTACGGGCGATGGTTTCGGAAGAACTGTTTATAAGTTTAAGATTCCGAATCGTATTCGTCCTGATAGAACGAACGAACAGCCCACTCCCGAAGAGCAGAGCGTTATTGACCAAACCATTTCTGCGCTAAATGATGCGGTAGACCGTGCCGAAGATGCTGAACAGGCGATTGAGAATATGTCCGTATCTGCTCAGACTTTGACAGAGGGGTCATCCGCAACAGTCACCAAGACCGAACAGGATGGAGTTGTACACCTTGCTTTCGGAATCCCCACAGGTGCAACAGGCGCACAGGGAGAGCGTGGCGAAAAAGGTGATAAGGGTGACACTGGTGCACAGGGTATTCAAGGCGAACAGGGAATACAAGGTGCTAAAGGTGACAAAGGCGATAAAGGCGATAAGGGAGACAAGGGCGATACTGGTGCGACAGGTGCGCAAGGTATTCAAGGCGCAAAGGGTGACACTGGTGCTGACGGCATCTCCCCGACAGTGACCATAACTCCCATCACAGGCGGTCACAGGATTACTATCACGGATAAAGACGGTGAGCATTCTGCGGACATTATGGACGGCACAGGGAACGTTGACGATGTGCAGATTAACGGAACATCAATCGTCAGTGATGGAGTGGCGAATGTGCCGATTGCAACTGCTACCAAGGCGGGCGTGGTAAAAATCCAAAGCGGTTATGGACTTACAATGTTTGAGGGCGTTGCTTGTTTAAAACTGGCAGAAAATGCGGCCGTCAAAGGAGGCGTTAATTATCTAAATGCCATTGTACCAAGCAATCAACACCTCGCAACCTTCTACGGTCTCGCCAAAGCCGCCTCTGACACAACCCAATCTCAGAGCAGTAATGCGGTGGGGGTGTATACGGATGAAGCAAAGGGCAAGATACAGACCATGTTAGGAATTGCAGACCTTATCGGTAACAGTGAGGGAGCAACGGCAAGTAAAGCCTATTCCGTAGGAGATGTGCTTTTGCATGACGGCAAACTGTACAAAGTAACGGCGTCCATCGCACAAGGTTCTGCTATCGTTCCGAACACCAACTGCACTCAGACAACCATCATCGACCTTTTGAGAGGAGTTTAAGAATGACATACTATTCAGAAAGAAAATCCGTGAAAGACGGAGCGGTTCAGCCCGTGGTATACAAGACAGGCACACAGGCAGAAATGGAATATCAGTTCCATCTTTTCTGCGCATCTGCCGTCAAGACAGACATCAGGGACATTGATTCCATCGAGTGGGGGACGGTCGAGGGAGGCGTTATCGAGCGGAAGAAATACACGAAGCCCGCTCCCGAACCCGAAGAGGTGAGCGAGGAATGATAATCACTCTCGATGAAATTGTATCCCTATATTCAACTGCGATGATTGTTGCGGTTATTGTGGGGCATTTTGTGGTAAAGCAGAGGTGACAGAAAATTGAAACCTTAACGGTTTGGAAGTTTCGGACAACTCATTTGTTGCCGTTACTGATTTTTAAAGCACTATTAACCACGGGGCGGGAAACCGCCCCTCACAAGAGGATACAGATTATGACGTATTATGCTCAAAGAAAAAGTATAAAAAATGGTATGCCCGTATCTCCTAATAACAGATATGGGACCCGGGCTGAGATGGAAAGGCAGTTTCATCTTTATTGTGCGTCTGCGGCAACAAACGAAGCAGATAACGATGTTGATTCAGTAGAGTGGGGAACAGTTGAACAGGGCCTTATTGAAAGAAAACAATGGACGAAAGTTGGATTTGAGCCCGGTCCTGAGACCGTGTAATACTTTAATTGAATTAGATTAGTTGAGGATATATTATGGCTGTACAGACATATAATTTGGGAGTAGTAACTGCATACGGCGATGCACGTGCCGGCGGATATACAGGAACATTAGAAGAATGGCGAGAACTTATGGCAAATTATGCTACGGTCAGTGAGCAAGCGGCACAAAGCGCAAGAGATGCGCAGTCTAGTGCTAACCTCGCTCAACAACGTGCAGATTCTATTACTAATTTAGTTGCAGTTGCCCAAACATTACCAAAAGAATCAAGTGCAACTGCAAATTACGCAGACGGCGTACTTACATTGGGTATTCCGAGGGGCGATGGAGACAAAGGCGATAAAGGCGATAAAGGGGATAAAGGTGATGTTGGTCCTGCCCCTACAGTTACAATTACTAGAATAACTGGAGGACATCGACTTACCATCACTGATGATACCGGCGACCATTCGTGTGATATTATGGATGGAACTGGAGTGGTAAATGATGTACTTGTGAATGGTAATAGTGTTTTAACCAGCGGTATTGCGAATATTCCTGTAGCATCTTCAAGTACATACGGAGTTGTTAAGCGTCAAACTACCGAACAGCAAGATAGAAACATAACTACTGCGATATTCGGCAACTCAGCGTATATTCTTAAAAACGTGGGTTCTGAATTAGCCGCCACTAGTATTAGTTCAACTGAGATACAAATTACTGATGGTCAACTTATAGCGGAAGGATATACATTAGGAATAGATTCAGGCACAACAGAATCATTAACTATTGAACCCGGCAGTTCAGGAATGTTACGAACTGATTTAATTGTTGCACGGTACACAAAAAACTCTGGAACAGGTGTGGAAGATATGCAACTTGTTGTTATCAAAGGAACTCCCGCCGCCTCTAACCCCGCAACTCCGACATATAACACTGGAAGTATTGCAAACGGAGACAGTCCTGTTGATTTTCCGATTTATCAAGTTAATATTAACGGAACCAGCATCACATCAGTGGATGCACTTGTTGGCACGGTGAACATACCCGACCTTATCAGCGACTCCATAAGTAATGCACTGAATAGTGCTCTGAGGTGGAAGATTTTTGGTGGTGGTTATGTACAAGGACAGGCATTTGTCACTGTTCCTGCGGCGGCAAAGGAAGTTTATGTCATCGTCTACATTAAATGGACATCGGGTGAAAAGGTCATGGTTGACTTCCACATCCCCATCGAACCGTTTGCTTTTGGTTCACCGACAAACTTCGCTCAGCACGTCAAATTCTACGGAACTAACCACGATGGCTATGTTTGCATTGAAGCACGTACTACAGATGGCACTAATTTCATGCGACTTTATGAGGCGCGTAACGGCAGTACAGACGTAACTTCAAACTCGTACTGTGCTTATATGTACAGATAGGGGATAACGCATGAAACCCACTCCCGAACCCGCAGAGGTGGAAGAGTAAGCAGACATTTAACGAGATAACTATTAACCACGGGGCGGGGAACCGCCCATCACAAGAGGATATGAGCCAATGGACCCTTCGATTAAAGGCGCACTTATTGGTGCGCTTGCATCATTAGTTGTTTGTCTGATTAATAATTATTTTCAACGAGCAGAATCAGATAGGCAAAATAATACTACAATAATGTTAATTAATTATCAAATTGAGGAACTCAAAAAAGAAGTCAGTAAACATAATGGTGTTATTGAGCGGGTCTATCAATTAGAGAAAGATGTTGCTATATTGAATGACCGCGAAGATGACGGAAAATAAGGAGACATAATGAGTAAAATTACTATATTTATTCCACCGCTTCCTAGAAAAGATTATTCATACAGATTAGGCGATGCGCAGATTATTCACGATGATAATAAAAACGCAATTGTAATTGACGGCGGTGAAGATAGTTTGTGCAATGAGATTATTAAATACTGTAAGTCTCATGGAATTACGCACATCACTTATATTCTCTCTCACTGGCACTATGACCATGACAGAGGTATGAAACTGCTTCTTGATTCTTCTATTATTGTGGATAAAATCTATTGTCCGCCTCCGGCAGATTTAACGAAACTGAGAGATTCAGATGCAAAGGATGATTATAGCCGAGCAATGACTAGAATTGCACAGGCTAATAAATTGAAGAAATCTATTATTTATCCTCCAGCAGACCAGTATACTACTATCAAAGTGGGAACTATTGTTTGTAAAATTTGGAGAAGAAGTGTTCGTCCGTCTGAAAATGTGGATTACCAAGTAAATAATACTTCTTTATGTTGCTATTTCCCGGATTTATATTACGCAACTACCGGTGATTCTATTAATGCGTTTGACGCCTTTCTTCAAACAAAGCCGGGAAAAATAACAGTATTTAAAATTCCGCATCACGGCAATGCGTGTACAACTAATCCTTGCACACTACTTAAAGAAGCGGGCGCTCAGATTTGCTGGTATAATCACTCTGAAAAATACGGAGTTGATGTTGGCGGTGATAGTTTTAGTAAATGGGGTGCGGGCTACTGTAAGAAGCATTTTATTTGCATCAGACCGTTTTATACTATTACTATGACTGCTTGTGATAAGAAGTTATATATCGAACAAAACGGCAGTAAGTGGTCATATGATATTCCGTATGATGGCAAGCCCAGCGCCAGCGGATGGCTTAAGGGCACAAAGGGTATGTGGTATCAGTACCCCGACGGAACATGGCCCACTGGTTGGGCATTCCTCAAGACGCAGGACGGCAAAGGCGAGGCGTGGCACTTCTTTGATAATGACGGCTGGTTACAGTACGGATGGATTAAAGATAATGGTTACTGGTACTTCCTCGACGAAAAAGACGGGCATATGCTGACGGGCTGGCTCAATCGGTACGGCCTGTTCTATCTCGAACCCGTCAGCGGCAAGAATCAAGGGCACGCTTACATGTC
>Ga0326512_10000096_pt1 | contig 70449 bp, 104 predicted proteins | sample 1_2617_0518_D_FD_203652 | JGI IMG/M metagenome (GOLD analysis project Ga0326512, IMG submission 203652) | Bovine rumen microbial communities from UC Davis, California, United States - 1_2617_0518 | ecosystem: Host-associated > Mammals > Digestive system > Stomach > Rumen | place: USA...
TAACTAATTTAGGGGAAATCAACTAGCGCCGGCCCTGTTTTCATCATTTTTTGGGGCGAGATTGCGCGGACGGTAGTAACAGACTGAGGTGGTTGATATGTCTGTGTTGTATTGGAGTGTAACTCAGTTGGTTAGAGTGTCGGCCTTGGGGGGTTAATGTAAAGAACATATTCAAAGAGCAAGGATTGAAAAAAGCAAGGGCAGTACTTGTGCCCTCCACCAATAAGCCGGTGGTCGCGAGTTCGAGTCTCGCCGCTCCTATCTAAAAATGAATATTGCGAAAACAGCCGGCAAAAGAGTGTTGTCGTTAAGTGAATGCGCGGATCCTCCAGCTGTGGTGATGGGATCTATTCATTTTTAATTAAATTGAACACTATGATCGTATAGTGTCTATACATTGAAACGATATACATGTATAGCGTTATGCTCCTACCGATACGTTAAATCGGGGAATTGCACTAGGGATTTTATAATTGGTGTGTATATAAATTTAGGATAGAATGGTGATTAAATTGATTGAGTGCAGAATTAATTTAAAGCGATTCTATTCCTGTAAGCTATTGAATTATTACATTATTAATTAACGAGGCGATATATTTTTTGTAAATATGGACGTGGTGTGGCTATGTAGACCAACTAACAGTGTCTAAGCATAGAGTAGTTAAAATAATCATGTAAGATTCTTTATCTTACACATATATTATATCTGTATTAAATTTGATGACTATCCTATTGATTTTCTAAAAAATTTATGATATAATATATATGTAAGATAAAGAAAACGGACAAGACTTTGGCAGGTGACCTCTTATATTAGAGTGGAAGATGCAAGTTCGAGTCCTCTTCAAGAACTTTTATTTTATTTCAAACAAGAGGGAGAAAAGATATGTCTTATTATTACACTTATTACATTGGAGTTCAAAAGAAAGATGATAATCTTATTTATCCTCTTGGCCCATATAATTTTTATGGAGATATGACACCCGCTTTTACTGTATCAAGGAGTTTTTCTTCTGATCTTCATGAAAAATTTTCTAGGATTTTAAAGGCGGTGGCCTCTGATGATCTTAAAAAGGAATTCCCATATGAGGGATGGGAGGAGAACGACGAGAAATATTGTTCACTTAAGATGCTTCGGGTAGCTGCCCTTCCCGCACCTAACTTCATTAAAAGCGGTTATGTACTTGTTGATGACGTTAAAAAGTATGAGAATGGAGATTATGATGATTTAAGTGAGCTCTTTCAAGAAGTTATTTCGCCTACTGTTTATGCGAATATGCTAAGCAATGAATTGCTTTTGGGCAAAAAAACTGAGTATGTTCCTTTAAACGAAGAGGGGGATGAAATAGCAGAGCTTAGTCAATCAGTTGGAGAATATATGTTTTATTCTTTTCCTGATTACAATAGCGAAGAATATGAATCTTTTATTATTAAAAATTTTGTTACATCTATGTCCCTTTCTGATAAGGTTGCGGTAGATGATAAACTTGTCATTCTGCTGGCAGAAGGTTAAATGCTGAAGTGGTGCAACTGGCGAGACACGACGGTCTTAGGAACCGTCACGCAAGATACAATGCGGGTTCGACCCCCGCCTTCAGTAAGCTTGATTTTTATAGTATATATGTAAATCGCGGGTGAAATTGTAAGGCCAATATTCCGCCACCTTACTTAAATCGTTTCTTTTAATTCTTTGTCGTATGAGAAACTAGGGCGGTGAGGGGTTTAAATGCGGCAGCCGCCGACACATGACATACGATAACATGCGCGGGTATGGTTTAACAGTAGAACTTCGGTCTTCCAAACCGATAGCACGAGGGCAGCACTCGTTATCCGCTTATTTTTTATTAATCAAAAGGAGAACAACTATGGAAACCAAGGAAAGAATTCTTGATGCTATTGAGGTCATTACCACTGAAATGGATTATATCTATGAAGCAATTAAAAATATTGATAATTCTGTCCCTGCCAAGTCTGCGGCGATTGCAGAAGTTGTTCGGGAAAGAGAACAGACCAACCGTGAACTGATTGACTTTTGCAAGCAGTTGCTTAATGATTGTAGCTGTGATGACGATGATATTTTTTAATAAAATATATACCTAACATTTGTTAGGTATTATCCGAGGATGAAGTGTAATGGTTTTGCATCCATCTTTTGGGAAGATGGGGAGCGGTTCAATTCCGACATCTTCGATTTTTGGGCGAGTACTCAAGTGGTTGAAGAGTTCTGACTTGAAATCAGATAGGCGGTTGATCCCGCGCAGGGGTTCGAATCCCTTCTCGCTCGGACATATGATGAATCAAGCTAATTAAAAGCAGTTAGCTTGATTTTTTTATAAAAATATGATATAATATATATATAAAGACAAAAGAGAGGCTATCTCAATGAACAAAAGAAAAAAGAAAATTATTGCTACGGTTTGCTCTGCTGTTGCGGTAACTGGACTAGCCATTGGAATTTCTTTAATGCAAGCCCCGCATTCATATGCGATTGACCCTCCGACTGAAGAATGCGGCGTTGGCAGGTCTGTGTCGTATTGGGACACGCTTTTTACGGATTCAAGGGGCGCCACCGCGTATGGATGGGAGATTGAGGAATGTATTAGAGAATGTATGCTTGAGGCCGGCGGAGAGAGTGAAGCCGATATTAGAGAGCATTGTGCTATTTATTGTAAACAGCTTCTTTATACTCAGACTATTGGCGGTTTTGATGATTGGGGAACCTCACTTTATGGAATTGTTCATAGTCATGCATATGCGGCAACCCGAGATTATATTTGGACAGAGGCTGCCGCCCCCACAGATAAAGTTAGAGAAATTTTTTGGGATGTGTGGAACAATGGTTATGATTCTGATTTTCGCGTTCAGTGTTTTAGAAGTGGATATTATCATGATTTAACTTGGTCGATCCCCGCATATCAAATTGGTAATTCTTATTACAGCATTAATATTTATCAAGATTTTAGTATGTTTGGATGGAGTAAATAATTATGGGAATAATTGCTAGTTTTGTTATTGGTGCGGTAGGAGCTTTTGCTCTAATATGCGGGTATTATTTTGGTAAAATCAGCACTCATACAGAATATACAAAAGTTATAAGAGAATTAAAAGATAAGATTAGAGACTTAGAGCTTCAACGAGATTGCCTTAAAAAGACGTGTGAAACACTTGATTCTGTTGCTACTCATTTTTACAAGAGGACAAAAAAGCCAGAAAAAGAAAAAACAAATAATACAATAAAGAATGGAAAACTTCCTCAGCATTATGTTTGTGGAGCTTCTAGTTGGCAAACGATGCCACAAGAGCAACAAAAGCTAATAGCGCCATATTTCGCACCACATTACACTGTTGTGACTGGTAATGGAAATAAATGGATTTTTTAAAAGACAGGAGAGATCAGTAAAAAAGATCTCTCCTTGATTTTTTTTAAAAAATATGATATAATATATATGTAAGATAAAGAGAGAGGAACAAAAGGTGATCTAAAAATAGAAATCTTCCTCTTGATTTTTTAAAAAAATTATGATATAATATATATACAAAAGATAAAGAAAAAGGAGATTCTTCAGATGGATCAGATGCTGGATATGGTAGAATTTGAGGATGAAATGCAAGAAGGTGCGGAAGCTCCCAATGTTGAAGCGTTCTCTAACAGCTCTATTAAGATGTATCTTAAAGAAATTGGAGAATATCCCCTTCTTGAGAAGGAAGAAGAAGCATATCTCGCAAAGAAGGCGGCGGCCGGTAATCAGACTGCACGAGACCGCATGATTAAGCATAACTTGCGGCTGGTTGTTTACATTGCAAAGAGATATATGGGTCGCGGAATGTCGCTGATGGATATGATTCAGGAAGGCAATCTTGGTTTAATGAAGGCCATTGAGAGATTTGATGTAGATAAAGGGTACAGATTCTCTACTTATGCAACTTTCTGGATCAAGCAGGCCATTTCTAAGGCTATTATGGATCAGAGTAGAACCATTAGAATCCCTACCCACATCATTGACAGAATGAGTAACATTCATAGAATTGAAAAAGAGTACTGGCAGAAATACAATAGAAACCCCACAGAGAAGGAACTGGCTGCCGCACTTAAGATTGATGTTAAAAAGGTGAGGGAAGCATATGAATGGATGAAAGATGCTTCGTCTCTTGACATTACAATAGGCGAAGATGATGATGTCACCATTGGCTCTCTTGTAGAAGATGAGTCTGTTGCGGAATCCTTTGAAGAGATTGATAATGAAAATCAGTATAATGTTCTTTATGACATTCTTGGCACCCTTTCTGATAGAGAAAAAGATGTTATTGTAAGAAGATTTGGTCTTGGCCGCGAAAGGGCGGAAACCCTTGAAGAAGTTGGTAGATCTCTTAAACTTAGTAAAGAAAGAATTAGACAGATTGAAGCAGATGCAATGAGGAAACTTCGGAATCCGCGGCGTGCGGCCCTTCTGAGAAATTATATTTAAAGGAGAAATAACATGGCTATTTGGTATGTATGCGGACAGGATCAGATGTATAGAGGTCTTCATGGAATGAAGATTTGCACTATTGAGGTAGGAACAGAAGATGATGCTATGACAACTGCAAGAGGTCTTTCTTATGAAGTAATGGATTCTTATGAGGAGATTTCTGATTCTCTTGAGGCGCAGATTGCAGAAGAGTGTTGGGAATATGACATTAATTATAATGACTCTTTTACTTGGTCTGACGAGGATGGTGAAAAGATTGATGAAATTAAGGATGAAGTTTACGAAGAGAATCTTGATTTCTTTTGTGTTGAACTTGATGAATCCAAACTCCCCACTCTTGACCCTTATGAGCTCGATGAAATCCTTCATAAAATTGGCGCGGAAGAGTTCCTGAAAGAATACAGACTGGAGGTATTTTGATATGGCGGTTAGCAATTGGTTCTGGTATTATGAAATCAAGTATTGGAGCGAGGTTAAGAATGAATATACATTTCCTTCGGGACTAGTTTCTGGTGATACCATTGTTGACGCAATGAATGGGCTGTATCAGGAGTATGGAGATAATATTGCAGATGTTATGACATTGAAGGCTCTTACTGAAAAAGTGTTTGAGTTTGATGAAGTTAATCATAATGATGACATTCCTTGGTGGTTTGAACGAGTATAAAGAATTTTCAGTTGATTTTTCTAAAAAATTTTGATATAATATATATGTAAGATAAAGAAAGCTCACAAGTCAAGAGCTTGTGAGCAATATGGTCCAATAGTCAAGAGGCCTAAGACATCTGACTCTAGGTATAATTTGGACACACACCTAGGAAACTGGTGTTGTGAATCGTGGCTAATTCGGTAAAACTCTCAAGTAGACAATACCGAGCTAAATTGAAATAATATTTCATAAATGTGTAGAGGGCATACACCACGTACCTAAGTCTTAAAAGATATGGTAAAGATATGCTCCAGACTACAACACGATTAGTGGCTATGGCGACATAGAGTAGTAAGAAATCAGAAGACGCGGGTTCGATTCCCGCTTGGACTAATGACGGGTTTCGTGAGCTTGACTCGGTAAATTTTCAAGCTCACATATGCTCCTGTAGTTCAATAGGTTAGAATAGAGCACTTGTAATGCTCAGATATGGGATCGTGCCCCATCGGGAGCTTTAAAAGGCATATACAGCAAATCATTATGGTAAAAAGATAGTCTGCAAAACTAAATTGAAACGGTTCAAATCCGGAAATATGCCTTGTAAATTTTTAAGACGCACACAGCAAATTTTCTTAAATTACTGCCATTGATTTTTAGTAATAATAAGAATGCGTCTTGACTTAGGATCTTGGTGTAATTGGCAACATACCGATCTCCAAAATCGGTTGATGGACGTTCGAATCGTTCAGGTCCTGTAACTTAAAAACCGTATGGGAGCGTGGTGGAATACGGCATACACCAGTGACTTAAAATCACTCGACCTCTAGGTCTTGCGGGTTCAAATCCCGCCGCTCCCATCTTATGAAACAAAAGGTGAATAATATGACAAACAAAGAAATTGAAAAAATGCTTTTAGAAAATCCTGAATATGATTTTTTGAACACAAATCCGCATCTTGGAGATAAAATTATTTTCCTTACTCTTGGCGGCAGCTATGCGTATGGAACTAATGTAGAAACGTCAGATGTTGATATTCGTGGTTGTGCTCTTAACAGCAAATCCAATCTCTTAGGTTTGTCTTCTTTTGAACAAGTAGTCGATTCAACCACTGATACGACTATTTATTCTTTTAACAAACTAATTCAGCTTTTAATGAATTGTAATCCTAATACAATTGAGCTGTTGGGATGCAAGCCTGAACATTATTTTATAGTAACTGACATTGGAAAAGCAATGATTGATAATCAAAAATTATTCCTTTCCCAAAAGGCAGCTCATTCATTTGGCGGGTATGCGGTGGCCCAGCTTCGACGCCTTGAAAATGCTATCGCAAGGGATGCATTGCCCCAAGGCCGCAAAGAAGAGCATATCCGCCAGTCTATGGAAGGTATGGTAGATAATTTTAAAAGGAAGTATGAGAACTTTGAATATGGAAGCATCAATCTTTATACTGATGATTCTAAAAAAGATGAATTAGATAGAGAGATTTTTGCTGATATTACTCTTAATCATTTTCCTGCCCGCGAATTTAATGGATTATTAAATGGATTGACTGATGTATTAGGTAGTTATGAAAAGTTAAATAAGCGCAATAGAAAGAAAGATGAAGAGCATTTGAACAAACACGCAATGCACCTTATCCGCCTTTATCTTATGTGTCTTGATATTTTAGAGAAAGAAAAAGTAATTACCTATCGAGAAGATGACCGAGATTTTCTGCTTGAAATTAGAAATGGTAAATATATGAATGAAGATGGGACTTATCAAAGTGAGTTTTTTGAAATGGTAAATGATTTTGAAAGACGCCTTGATTATGCTAAACAGAATACTAGTTTACCAAAAGTCCCAGATTATCATGCTATTGAAGAATTTGTCATGGATGTAAATATGACGGCGGTAAGAATTTAAAAGATTGTTTGTTGATTTTCTTAAAAAATTATGATATAATATATATAGAAAGAAGATGAAAAATGATTGGTATATATAAAATAACCAATATAATAAATGGAAGTGTTTATATTGGCCAGTCAAAAGATATATATGCTCGATGGCAAAAACATAAATCTGTTTTTAAAAACGAAGCAAACCATAGGTATAAGCTATATCGAGCCATGAATAAATATGGTATTGACAATTTTTAGTTTGAAATTATTGAAGAATGTTCACCAGAAGATTTAAATAAAAAAGAACAATATTGGATTAAATATTATAATTCATATTATAATGGTTATAATATGACTTTTGGTGGAGATGGATTAAATGGAGCAAATAATAAAATTGTAATTCAATATGATTCTCATGGAAATTATATAACAAAATTTGAATCTGCACATGAGGCAGAAAGATAGACTGGAGTTACATTTACTAATATTTGTAAAGTATGTCGAGGAGAACGGCCCCACGCTGGAGGCTATATTTGGAGATATGAAGACAGCAATATTCCAATAAAAGACTTAGGATAGGTATTAAAAAGGGGAAAACAAATTTTACAATATGATTTAAATATGAATTTAATTAATATATATCCTACACGAGCTGCTGCTGCAAAAGCAATAGGAGTAAGTAAAACAACGATTGGAAATGCTTGTAGTGGGAAATTTAAAACAGCTGGTGGATTTATTTGGAAGGTTGAAGATTAATTAAATAATGCTAATTTTTTTCTAAGAAAGGAATGATAGTTATGTTGGATGCGGTGTTTTAATTACTTTTAAGGAGGAAATTAGATGAGTAGATCATACAAGCATACCCCTTATTGTGGAATAAAAAAGGATAGGTTTTATAAAAAGTATTTCAATAGAAAGCTGAGACGGAATAAAGATTATGATGAAGATGATGAAAATCTTCAGTATAGCCAGTATAAGAAGAAAACTGACACTTGGAGCATTTGTGACTATGATGAAATTGGAACGACCAATTTTCAGAAATACTATGAGCGGCAACTGAGGTTGCATGAGGAATATAAGCAGCGGTTTTCTCATTTTAATGATCCACCTCCGACAAGAGAACAGTGTTGGAAGGAATGGAAACTTACTTACTTTAGGAAATAAAATATCGACACTTGCAGCAAATTTTCTTATTATAAAACTGAAAATTTTATTAAATAATCCATAAGGTGTCGAGCACAATAATAACAGGAATAGCTCCATAAGATTTAAGAATTGGAGCGGAAAGAGGTTTATTATGAAGATTCTTTATCAGAGTGAAATTACCGGAAAGACATATGAAACCAAGGAAGCTCTTGTTGAGGCGGAGGCCGCGGTATCTGCCGTTAAGAGAGCTGAGGAAGAAAAGAAGAAGGCAAGGGCGGAGGCCGCTAAGAAGGTAGAAGAAAAGTTAGCCATTGCTAACGCCGCAATTAAAGATGCTAATGACGCGCTTGCTGCATTCTGCAAGGAATTTGGTTCATTTAAGACAACCTTTAAGGGAGATAATCTTAAGAATCCATTTTCTATTCTCTTCGATACTTTCTGGAATCTTTGATGCGGGAGCGGGGGTTATAATCCCCCTTCCATCTGCCGCAATACCCAAGTTGGTGAAGGGGGCGGTTTGCTAAACCGCTAGTTCTATGATGAATAGGAGCGCAGGTTCGAGTCCTGCTTGCGGCGTTAAATATTTTAAAATATAAGGAGATTCTATTCATGAATGAAGATTATATCCGCCTGAAGCTGTCGCCGCCTTGGGTGACTTTCGTTAATGAGATTGAAGCTATGTTTGGTAATGACCATGAAATCAATATTGTTTATGATAATGATGAAGTGGCAATTCGTCTTTATGTAGACAATGGCAAGAAGGCAGAAGCCATTTCTATGCTTCTTCCCGAAGAGAAGTGGTTTGGTAATGTGTGTCTTAAGGTAAGCGTGATTCCCGCAAATGACAAGGTGTTTGAAGGACTTGAGACTATTAATAATGACTCTGTCTTTTCTATTGCTTTTGAAAATAACCCCGTCTTTGCTTTTGTTAAGACTATCCGCACTCCTATTCTAAGTAATGATATTACTTATGTCGTGTTTAAGAATAAGGTTGTGCAGTTCTTTAATGATAATCTGAATGACATTCATGGTAATTGCAGCACCCTGTATGAAATCATTGCTAGAGATCTGTTTGAAGGCACGGTACTTCAGGGACTGTTCTATTGCACGGATATTGAAGAAAAGGTTGGGGTAGTCACAAACTGGCCGTAAGATTCTCTTCTTGATTTTTTAAAAAAAATATGATATAATATATATGTAAGATAAAGAGAGGCACACAGCAAATATTCTGTAAATTTAACGGATGGAAAAAGTCTCTCGCTATTAAAGGCACGTGCAGCAAATATTATATAGATAAAATTTGGTTTGATTTATTTTTTACTACGTGCCTTGTTTTTGCAACTGTAACTCAGTAGGTAGAGTAACTGACTTTGGTTGTTTAGTTTAAGTAAAACATCAGAAATGAAAATATAAGTGCAAATCTTATAACAATCTTAATCAGTAAGTCGCGAGTTCGAATCTCGCCAGTTGCATCTATGAGTGGTGATCATAGAGTCATGTGGTTTCTCAAGCGTTTGCGGGTATCGCTCCGAATAACCCGAGATATGGCGGGTTCGTATACTAGCAGTACCACGGACTTTGACTCCGTTAGAGATGGGGCAGAACCATCACCCGCTGCCAAACTTAACCTAAATATTGAAAGACAAGAGGAAGAAATGAAGAAGTACAAAATTATTCTTGATACGGTTTCAGATGTCAATAAGTTTGTTTCCATAGCCAACTCCTTTGTGAATGCGGAGATCACTGTCACAGATAATCGTGGTCTCCGCGTGAATGCAAAGTCTTTGATGGGAATGCTTTATGCTCTTGAATTTGAAGAACTTTGGTGCGAATCTGAATCTGAAATTTACGAAGCTATTAGAGATTACGTTATTTAAACATCAGGCTATGACAATAGCCGCAATTAAGGATTGAAAAGGAGAAAAAAATGAACACTTTCATGAATGCTCTTAAGCATGAAACTAACTTTACTTATACTGAAAATCATGCTCTTACTCGTTCTACAACCGAGTCTGCGGTGTTGGATATGTTTGCACAGGCTGCCGCATATAGAAACCGTTCAGAGGAAGATTGTATTCTTCTCTTCAAGAATGCTCTTGACGAAGATAGAGATCTTGCAATGAAGTGTCTGTTCTGGGTACGTGACGTCAGAGGCGGCGCGGGCGAGAGGCGATTCTTTAGACTATGTTATAGATGGCTGTGTCAGAACTACCCTCAGACCGCACTCCAGAACCTTGAGTGGGTTCCTGAAATGGGTAGATGGGACGATCTGCTTTGTACTACTGTTGATACAGAAGTCGAGAAGGGCGCGCTGATGCTGATTAAATTGCAGCTTGAGCTGGATATGAGAAGCAAGACCCCTTCCTTGTGTGCAAAATGGGCTCCGTCCATTAACGCCTCAAGTCCAGTGACAAAGCGGTTTGCCATTAAGGTAATGAATTTCATGGGTATGACTGCCCGCGAATACCGCAAGATGCTGTCTGAGCTTAGAGGTAAAATTAAGGTACTTGAGAAGCTGATGAGCGCTGGCCGGTGGGACGACATCGAGTTTGATAAGATCCCCTCGCGAGCCGGACTCATATACAAGAATGTATTCGCTCATAAGGAGGTAACTGCGGCGAGATATGAAGCATTCATCAAGAGCAAGTCTACTAAGGTGAATGCGGGAGTTCTTTATCCGTACGACATCGCTCACCGCATCTTTAATGATTATGCGCTTTCTCGAATGAGTCCCAATGATACAGATAGACTTGTTCTTAATAAATATTGGGAGAATATTCCCAATCTGTATGAGGGAAGAGAAGAGAATGCGATTGCTGTTGTCGATGTTTCTGGTTCTATGAACGGACAGCCTGTGGAAGTTGCAGTTTCTCTTGGTGCTTATGTAGCAGATAAAGCAAAGGGGCCTTTCGCTAATCACTTTATCACTTTCTCTGAAAAACCTAAACTTTGTAAGTTTGAAGGCGTAGATATTGTTGATAAGTTCATTCGATGCAAAAACGCGGAATGGGGTTATAATACAAATATCGAGGCTGTATTTGACCTTCTGCTGAAAACCGCAGTCCGAAATCATGTTAGACCCGAAGACGTAGTTCAGCGACTGTATGTTTTTTCGGATATGCAGTTTGATAATTGTGTCTGTTTTGGCCATACAGAGTATAATCTGTGGAGCAGACCTCATGCTACTGAAAGACAGATCAAAACAGACCTTGAGAGAATCGCGCAGAAATGGCATGAGTATGGTTATGAGCTTCCGCAGGTTGTTTTCTGGAATCTGAATGCAAGAGATAATAACTGCATTCCAGCGCTTGGTGAGAGGTTCAGTTATGTAAGCGGTTTTTCGCCCAATATCCTGAGGCAGATCCTTACGGGGAAGAGTGGTTATGATTTGTGCCTTGAGGTTCTCCTTTCTGACAAATACAAATCTATTAGATTTTAAATAATAGATATTAGAATCCTTGGGTAAGATAAGATATCTGCTCAAGGATATTTTTTATATTTAATAAAAAAGAAAAAAATAAAAAGAAAGGTTGACCTATGGCAAAATTAATTGATTTAACTGGACAACGATTTGATAAAGTAGTTGTATTATAGCAAGCGCCTTCGCGCGCTCGTCATGTTTATTGGAAGTGCAAATGTGATTGTGGAAACGAATGTTAGATTAGTGGAGACTCTTTAAGAAAGCCTCTTCGTCATCATGATTGCGGATGTGTAAAACGCTAGCAAAAACAAATAAAACTTCAATAGGAAAAAGAAAGACAAAGAAAAATCCAAGAAAAACAAAATTGGTTAATAAATCAACGTTTTGGAAAATTATTTGTTTTAGAAAAAACAGAAGAACGAATTAGTAATTCGGTTGTATGGAAATGTCAATGTGATTGCGGGAATATTAAATATGTTCCAACTCATTTATTAACATCTGGAGACACTCAAAGCTGTGGTTGCTTAATAAGGGAAGCTCATTGGAAAGATATTACAAATCAAAAATTTGGAAAATTAACTGCATTATATCCATTACCAAGAACAGAAAAGGGAGCTTTAATATGGCATTGTATATGCGATTGTGGGACTGAGTGCGATATAAATGGAAGTAATTTAAGAAGAAAACTTACGCAATCATGCGGTTGCCTCAGTGGATCTGTTGGCGAATAGAATATTAAAAATATTTTACAACAAAATAATATTAAATTTAAAAGAGAATTTACTTTTTCGGATTTACGAAATAGTAAAACAAATAAAGCTTATAGATTTGATTTTGCTATTTTTAATGATGACTTAACTTTGAAAAGATTAATTGAATTTGATGGATAGCAACATACCTTATCAAAAAGGGGTAGGAATTGGATGGATAAAGAATCATTAGAAGAGAGACAATTTAGAGATACAGAAAAAAATTAGTATTGTAAAAATCATAATATCCCACTCGTAAGAATCCCTTATACAGAGAGAAATGATATTACACTTGATATGCTATTAGGAGATCAATACTTAATTTAAGATTCTGCTTTTAAAAGGCACAAGAAAATCAGATGGTAATATAAAGGATGCTTAAAAGCATCCTTTTTTTCTTTTGGATTTGTATTGAGGATCTCTTGGATTGCTTGGCATGAAAAGGCTCGTATATAGGAAACCGAGAGGGGTCTAGGAATTTTTTAATCCAAAAATGCGGTTGGTCAAGTAACATTAAAATTCCCTTGATAAATTTAATATATAGTGAACAACGAAAATCCTTCAAGGAGGACTAATAAATGTTAGAACTATTATCAAAATATTCAATTACTGAAATCTTAATCTTTATTGTCATCTTAGCCCTGGCAATTAAAAGTACAATTTCCTTTTTTGATTGGGTACTAGATAAATTTCATAAAGCATCCAATAAAGAATATAAAAAGAAAATTAAAGAGACAGAAATTGAAAAACATTTAAGAGAAGAAAATGAATTAATTAAAGAATTACAATAGAAACAAAAGCTCACAGATAATACTTTAACTAATCTTTCACAGAAAATAGATGTACTTTTACGATCTGATAAGGACGCAATTAAAACTTATATTACTAAAGAACATCATTTCTTTTGCTACTGTCAAAAATGGATTGATGATTTTAGTTTAGATTGTTTGGAGCGGCGATACTCTCGGTATCAAGAGTAGGGAGGTAACTCTTTTATAGCTGGGTTTATGAATGAGTTAAGACAGCTGCCGCGTCAACCAATCAATACAAATAATGATTAAATAAATAATATCAAGAGATAAAAGGAGAATAGCGGTATGGCTATACAAAATACAATGTATCCTCCTATTGTACCAGATGCGCTACCCGCATTTATCCAAGGAGGATCATGTAATATACATTTTCAATTGTCTCCTGCAACTAATAACAATCAAATTAAAAATATTCAGGTATCAATTGTAAATGCTAGAACAAATAAAACTATTTTAAAGGACGCTCCAAATGGAATTTATGTAGTTCCATGGAATGATAGTTATGTAAGACAATCAGATACAAACAAATCCTTTCCATATTATATTACAATTAATTCTAATATAGTAAATTTTTAGGCTAATGAATTATATAAAATTCAGATGCGATTTGGGTCTGTTGCTGCACAAAGCATATATCCTTCTGCAACATGGTTTAATAATAATATAAATTCTTTTTCAGAATGGTCTTCTTCTTGTTTAATAAAACCTATTTATCAACCAAGAATAACTATTGCTGAATTTGATTTAGAGGATGCGAATGATAGCTCTAAAACAAAAGAGTTTGATTCTTTTTATGCAATATCTAATATTATTGGTGAGCTTATTTTTATTGATGGAAGCAATAATAAAATTAGTGAACAAACAGAGTATTTAAAAAGTTATAAAATAAAATTAGAAGAAAGTAAAAGCGGGATTGTTACTACTGTACATGAAACAGATTGGCTATATCCTAATTCTTATACCCCAAATAATTTTAGTTATGCAGTTCCTTATTTATATAAAACTGATGGTAGCAAATATAGAATTACAATATCTTATATAACAAATAATTTATATGAGAACAGTGACTATTTTATGTTTCAATTATCAGATTTTTCAATTTATTCAATTGATGCTTCTCTTGCAGTAGAAGAATAGCCTGAACGTGGTCGCATGAAAATTCAAATAATCGCAGATCAAAATAGTGATTATTTCTTTACTCCTGAATCACAATAGCCTGCCACCACTCTTATAATAAGAAGAACATCTTCTGAATCTAATTTTGAATTTTGGGAAGATGTTTATAAATTATAGAATTGTCCTACAACTGTAAGTAATAATAATGGACAAAATACTATTGTATGGTATGATAATACAATAGAAAGTGGCATTTGGTATATATATGGAATGGCACGAGAAGATTCGCAGGGTCGCCGCGGCACCATGAAAAAAGAGTCTGAGTCTGATGCTGAGAGAATGTGTTTATTTGAAGACATTTTTCTTACAACGGAAAATAAACAATTAAGGATTAAATTTAATCCTTCATTAAGCCAATTTAAATATAATGTAACATAGTCACAACAAGTAACCCTAGGTGGAAAATATCCATTTGTCAAAAGAAATGGAAATAATTATTTTAGATCTTTTCCTATTGGTGGATTAATTAGCTCTTTTATTGATACAACAAATTGGCAACAGTCTTACGTTGATGAAGGAGAACATTCTAATTAGTTAAGTTCTAAATTATATGCTCCAAGTGAAAAGGATCAAAATAGTATATTTACAGTATCAAATAACGGTTTTAATAAAGAAAATGAATTAGCATTATTTACATCAAAAGAGGAAATTTATGGTGCGGCGGCCGCACCTCTTTACGCCAGCTATAATGAAGCACACAATATTGATTAGTATAATGATGTAATTTATGAGAGAGAATTTCGTGAAAAAGTATATTAGTTTTTATATGCTAATAATGTTAAATTATTTAAATCTGCAACCGAGGGCAATATATTGGTTAAAATAATGGATATTAATTTCCAACCTATTGAATCTCTTGGGAGAAGATTATATTCTTTTACAGCAAACGCAGTAGAAATTGATTAGGCAAATGCAATCAATTATGCAAAATATCATATTTCAAATAGTGCAACTTATACTGTCACTACAACTACTCCAGAATAGGGAGCAGAAATTCCTGATATTCCAGATACTCCTGATGATCCCGTTACACCTGATGGACCCTAGGTTAAAAAAGAAACTCTTTATAAAATGGGTCAATTTCAATTTTCATCTGATGATTATTTACCTAATACTAATATTATTTCAGAAATTAAAAATAAATATAATATAGAGATTGCTACGACATAGTAGAAAGAAGTTAATGGTGAAACAGTTACAATAGAAAACAAATAGTGGTATATACCTAAATCTGTTAAACATTTAACATTAACAATTACCTCGCCACCGCAGCTTATTACTCAAACATCTGATGGTAAACTCGCTTATATCTAGCATGGATCGGCAATTGCTTCAGGTTATATTGTTACAATAAAACACACCGCAGCAAATGATGAAACAGAAGAAGTTGAAGAATAGATTCTTATTCCACAGACTCAATCACATCTAGATACTCCTATTGGATATTATGATCTAGATTGTACGAATATTAACTTAGCATCATTATATTTTAAAGAGCCAGCTTCTTCATACTCCTTAATTGCTACTATTGATTATGTTATTTAGGTTGAATATGGTAAAAACGTTCCTAAAGAATAGGATTCAACTACACCTGAAAGTTCTACAAGAACAAGCTCTGAAATAAAATTAGGTCAAATATATGGGACTTCAAATGTTGTAACTTCTATAATCAATCAAACAATACGAGATAAATATTATCAACTTAATAGGTCTCCTTATTTAAATATTGAATTTCAATAGGCATGGGGATTCAGAATTGAAGCGCCTGTTGGTTCCGTTATTTATATTGCTTCTGGTACCACCGTTAATAATCAAATTTTAAGTAAACACATTTTAAATAATGGATATTTAGAATTAACCGATGATGAAGGTGGAGATAACATAATAGTTAGTGGAATTTACTTTTATGGAAAATCATTTTATAAGCGAGAAATTAATTATATAACAACAACAACAGGTTAGAATGGAGCTATAATATAGACTATTAATATTCCTCAGTTACAAGACAATGAATGTATTGAAGTAGATGGCACTTATGATTCAATAAATGATATTACATAGCCTATTGATAATGGAGTTTATACATTAAATACTTCTTTTGGACTCTTTTCTGAACCAATTCCGTCTGGTAATCAAACTACTGTTTATAATAGAGCAGATGATTTATATTATACAGAATTATTAAAAATCAATCTTAGAACAATGTTTTTAAACACAATAATTTATTATCATGGCCAATGGTATCCTTTTGATAATACTAACAATGAAATTATCTGTCCTCTTGATTATATTATTAACTATATTTGTAATATTAAAGAAACCAAGGAGGTTGGTATGTAATGTATAATTTTCCTTATTTAAATGATACCAGCTTCTTAAGAAGATTTGATAAAACTAAATTAAAATAGCAGTTAGTTAAAATTGTCGTTTTAAACTTTTCATAGCAACCAATACAAGAGATACAGGGTAAAGTAACGGGCGGCAGCCTGTCTTTAAATGGCGACTCCGCAATGCGAAGAACTTGTAGCTTGTCAATGGTTGCAGATGTTGAAGAAAATAATTTAACTGATACTAAATATTTACTATCTATTAATAAAAAAATTGAAGTATTAGTTGGTTTTATAAATACAACAGGATAGTATCAAGATTATCCTGTATTATGGTTCCCGCAAGGAGTTTATTTAATTATTACACCAAATATTTCTTTAAGTAACAGTGGAATTAATATTTCTTTAACTTTACATGATAAAATGGCGCTGCTTAATGGGGAATGCGGCGGCACTCTTCCCGCATCTATGATCTTACATGAAACAGAAGACATAGACGCATAGGGGAATACAATTATTAAACAATTAACAATTAGACAAATTATTTCTTAGTTAGTACATCATTTTGGCGGCTAGCAATTAGGGAAAATCATTATTAATGATTTAGATGACCGCGCCAGAAAGGTTATGAAATGGACTGGTGACGCCCCCATTTATCATTGGAAAAATGGATAGTCTCATTTTCTATCAACTAATTATAATGAATATAGATCATTAGGATAGCCCACTCAATATGATTATGGAAGCAATATTGGATATATTTTAACAGATTTAGTTTATCCGGGAGAATTAATAAGTAAGCCCGGAGACACAATAGTGTCTATTTTAGATCAAATTAAAAATACTTTAGGTAATTATGAGTATTTTTATGATATAAATGGAAATTTTATTTTTCAATAGATAAAAAACTATTTAAATAAATCTTATTCAACTTTTCAAATTAATTAGATGAATAGAGATAATTATTTAGTAGATTATACAAATGGAAAATCTGTTTATACTTTTGAGGATTCTGAAATAATAACTGCGGTAAGCAACACCCCGCAATTTCAACAAATTAAAAATGACTTTGTTGTATGGGGCAAGAGAAAAACAATAAGTGGTACCGAGGTTCCCATTCGTTATCATTTGGCTATTGATGACAAACCAACAATAAGATAGACATATGATGGATTTTATTATGTAGACCCAGACGATGAGATAACAAAAGTCAAAGCTCCTATCAAGGTTAATACCCTGCCCACAATTGGAATGAGTGGGGAATATTATTTGTGTAATAATAAGATTTCTTATTTTGAAGATGGTTAGTGGGTTGATACAGATTATGTTATGACTAAAATTCAATCGACGGATTTTAGAAGTGCTTTATATCTTGATGGTATGGAAAAAGAACCTTTGGGTTTAGAAAGCAATTATTATTATGCAGAATTAAAAAATGAATGGCCTAAATTATATGATTTGAAGAGCGGTAGCTTTTATAGTTCAGTTTTACAAACATCTGACTCTATTGATTATTTTTTAGATTTTATCGATGCGGACGCCGCGCTTGCAGAGTTTAGCGTAAAAAATATAGGACGTAGAACTATGGTTATTTCAGATGATAAAATTAATTGTATTTTTGAACCTACTATGACAGATTTGGTTATAATAGAAGAGGGAACTAGTCAAACCACAGCATTAAGAACCGAATGTGAAAATAAAAGACAATAGTATGTGCAAGTAGACTCTGGAATTTATAATATGTTAGTTTAGGGCGGGACTGTACGATCCGCATATGAGCAAATTAAAAATGAATTATATCAATATACTTCATATAATGAACAAGTTTCATTAACAGCATTGCCTATATATTATTTATAGCCAAATATACGAATAACTATTATAAATCCACAAACTGGAATTAATGGAGACTATATGATAAAATCACTTACTTTACCTTTTGATATAAATAGTACAATGAATATTACTTGTATTAAGGCATTACAAAGATGGTGATTTTAAGAAGGGAGATAAAAGGATGGCGAAGATTGGCCAATTAAGATTTGATTCTAATCTTGCGGCAGTTGGAGAAAATGGGTATGTATCGTAGTTAAGAGAAGATACTAATAGATAGTTTGTATTTAACTCAAGTTTAAATCAATACAATTGGAATTTTCTTAACAATGAAAATGATATGAATTTTAACATAGGAAATACATATCAAATAATTATTCAAATGCCGCGAAGATAGATGCAAAATGGAGAAAATATTCCAGATATTTATGAGCTATTTATTGAAAACACTGAAAAAAATTTAACTTTAAAGATTGGGACAATATCAATTTCTCCTAAAATAAATAACGAAGATAGTAATTATAAAAGCTATTCATTTTGCATTCAGCCAAAATATAATTTTAATAAAATATATATTCAAAGCAAATCAATAGCGCACTTAGGATTTGGGCATATTTTTGTTCAGGGGACAGATGGAAAAGCCATATGTTCAACATATACATTAAATAATATGATTAATGGGAAAAAACTTTCAAAATTAGGATTGCATAGCAACCAACAAATAAACTTTTGTGTAAATGGAGAGGCAATAACAACAGGAACAAATGGGCTTTATTAGTTTTCACATAAACAAGTTCCTATTACTTTTGTTGGTTTTCCTATTGTTACGGGTTTTACACCGTACTTTGTTATGGATTATTAGTATTAGGAGGTGATTAATTAATGAATACTTTTTATGGCGGGAGGCCTGGCGCCTCTTTTAAAATAGTAAAGAAATTTGATAGCATAAATGCTATGACAACAGCTTTTAATCAAGGTGTTAATTACACAGATGTAAAATATGGAGATTATGTTATTGTTCAAGACAATAATGAAAATTCTTTATATAGAAGAGTCTATAATGGAGCCGATTATATAGGAAGTTTAAATGTTAATATTATTACTAATGAAACAAATAATATAACTAATACTACAACAGTTTCTGCAACCAATCAAGGGGATATTGATATTGCTGATTTTATTTAGGACTGGTTAGAGCAACATTCTGGATTAACATTAGACAGTACAATTACTAGCACAGGTGAAAATCCAGTTGCAGGAAAAACAATATATAGTTTTGTTAATAACAAAATTGGAGATATTGAAACTGCAATTGCCGCAATTAATACTATCATAGGAGGTACACCATAATGCCAGATAAAACAATAGCAGAACATCTAACAGACATGGCTACTAATTTAAGTGGTATTTTAGAAGATTGTAAAACTTCTTTAGGTAACAAAAATGTATCTACCGACAATAGTACGACATTAAGCGATATATCAGATAAAATTGATGAAATTACAACAGGATCTGGTTCTATTACTATTGAAGATAGTGAAGGCAATCCAGTTACTTTGTCTAGTGACACTACGGCAGATCCATCTGAGGTAAAGCAAGGAGAAACATTTATTCAATATGATTAGACTAATAATAAATTTATACAAACAACAGGAACAATGAATATAACATAGAGAACATCAAGCAATATTACGATAACTCCTGGCTCTACAATAACTGTAAGTGGTTTGGCGGGGCAATATCAGAGCATATACAAAACAGTTTCTGCTCCTTCCGCGTCATTTTCCGATGGTGTATATAATAACCTGGCAAGCAATGGTAATGTTTATGTTAAAATACCTATATCTACGGCAGGATGGGTTAGTAGCGATCAATATGTTTGGGTGAATTTAAACGATAATCCTACCGGTTCTGGATTAAAAGCAGAAAATATTGTTTCTGGTGCAACGATTCTTGGCATTCGAGGGAATGGAGGAAGTAGCAGTAGTAGTTCTTCAACTTTGTACACCGATTCTGGGTCAATCAGTTCAGCAGCAAAGGGAGATGGCACATTTGAATGGAGACAATCTATTTCAATGCATGATCATCCTTTTTTGGTTATTTTAAAAGACTATAATAATACTGCACCTTTAAGCTCGATTAATGGCATGATTTTTTGTTTTTCTGCTCCTCCATCTGTGATTTCATGGATTCAAGTTTATTATAAATCATCAACCATGGGTCCTTCAACATATACTACTTGGAATGCTTTTTATAATGCCTGTGGTATTACTGCCGTAAGTATTACTAAAACACAACTTTATATTAATTCAGACCCCAATGCAGGTTCATTTTTAAATTCAGATACTGTACTTTCTTATAATATTTTTTCTTTATAAAGGATGTATAATAGTTTTATGAACACAATAAATAAATTTTATGGCAGCTATCATCATAATTCAGATAGCTACGATAATCTTACTAATCTTATTGGAGAAATAAAAACAGAACATAATATTAGTTCTAAAGCCGTTTTAACAAAAGTTAGTTTTTTATACGATTCTACTTATAATGATTTAAGTAATACCGATAATCAAATCATAATAAGGTTTCAAAATGATGATGAAACAACTAATAGTATAGATTGGAAATGTTTAATTAATCCTGTTTTTGAGATATAGAATATTTCTTTAACTCAACTTTTTATTGATGTCCCGAGTCAAATGAGAGACAGAGTTTTTATAACCTATACTCTTGAAGAAGTCCAATAGTAATTTATTTGACTTAAATAAAAAATTTTTTTATACTAATTTTGAAAAAGAAAATATATAGCACTGAAAATTTTGGACAGGGGTAGATATTTTTCTTTTTGTAATTTTTATATTATATTGTAAGGGGGAAAACTTACAATAGGAATTCAAAGGAGATTTTTAAAATGGATCAAAGATTAAATCTTGGGATTCCAACTGTCAATCCTAACACTACACAGCAGCCAGCTGTTCCTAATAATGGAAGACAATTCCAATCCCCCTATAATGGAAATCCTATGCTGCAAAACACTCCATTTGAAAATTATCTTGGAGCGTTATATCAACAGCAGCAAGTTGTTCCACAGTTTTTAAAATGCAGACCGGTCTCTTCGCGCAGTTAGGCAGATGCTTATCAAATTGATTTAGATGGTTCATTATGGGTATTCCCAAGTGTCGCTAATGGAAGAATTTATGAAAACCAAACTAATGGATTGCACAGATAAAGCGATGGAAGATCTTAAACATGCGGACACCAAAGAACTTGGTGAAGCTGTTGATATGATTAAAGATCTTTCAGAAGCTATTTATTATTGTACTATTACATAGTCAATGAAGGCGGTTGAACAAATAAAACCGACTGAGGTTAATTATTATACAACCCCAGTCTATCAGAAAATGAGTCCTGAGTACTGGCCGCCCGACCCGTACCAAGACAAAAATAGAGACAGAGGGTATAGAATGTATTATCCTAACGCTGGTGGCTCTGGGAATTCTGGGGCAGGAACCGGCACTCCGGGTAATGTAAATTATTATCCCGCCGCACTCCCATCTGATTTAAAACCAGATTGGAATAACCAAATGCGCGATCCAAGAGAAGGAAGATCTGCAGTGAGAAGGAGAATGTATATGGAAGGGAAAGAGGCTCATAACGATCCTGATTCTCAACTTAGAGAATTAGAGGTTTATCTCCAAGAACTTTCAACTGACTTAACAGAAATGATTAAGGATGCTTCTCCGGAAGAAAGGGTAACACTGCATCAGAAAATGATGACCCTAGCTAATAAATTAGCATAATGTTTGTAATAAATAACATACCGTGGAAATTATCTATTGTGCCCTAGGGCTTCCCATTATTGCGGAGACCCTAGGGTGGATATACAATAGGGGCATGCGATAATCTGACAAGAACTGTTTATATATGCGAGGGATTATCAAAACAACAATTTAAAAAAGTTTTATGTCATTAGATTACGCATGCCGCAATGTTTTCTTATAATATTGGTCTTTTCACAGACCAATAGGAATTGGTAGCTGATTTAATTTCTACATATGGAGATTAGATTATTTATATTACAAACAAAATATTTTCAAAATTAGAGAATATTTAATAAGGTTATGCGAAATGGTCATTGGCGCTTTAAGGGTGCTAATGACCATTTTTTTTTATGCCCTAGAAAGGAGAAAAATAAATGGCTCAAAAAATTAATGCTATTAAAATTAAACAAGCTAATGGATCTTATACAGGAGAGATTCCTTTTGGAATCAATGCTGCAAATGTTTTTTATCAAAAGCGTCCTTTAACTGGTGTTTTAGGCGATATTGACACTACAACTACATTGGCAGAGCAGTTTACCGCTCTTCAAGGGGAATGTGAAGCAATTAAGCACAGCACTGGAACGCCAATTGTTATTAAAGATATGGCAGAAAGAATAGACGAAGATAAAATTTATGTATATAATCCTGATACTCCTGATACAGACAGTGGAAAATGGTATTATTATGATAAAGATACCTCTTCTTGGGCTGAAGGTGGACAGTATCAGTCTGCTTCTGTCACTGTCGATGCCACCCTTCAAGCACAAGACGTGCCCGCAGATGCAAAAGCAGTTGGAGATGCTATTAAGATAACAAAAAAAGAAACTATGCAAGCAATAGCAGATGAATATGATGCTACTAAAACATACTATCCTTTAGCTTATACTTTAAAAAATAATATTATATACAAAAATAAAAGCGATAGTTTAGTTACTGGAGCTTGGAATAGTGACAAATGGTAGCCCATTAACTCTTTAACCGAAGAAATAAACAATGAACATGCTGCAATTAGAGAATAGGCAAATACAATTTTAATGGCGACCTATGATGAAAATTCAACAATTTAGTTTGTTGAGACAGAAGCAAATAAGAACTTTGCCTCTTTAGAAGTAAAAATTACTGATTCTTCAAAATTAACCGCTAGATCTGTTGCTATTACTCATACTGGTGCCAATAGTGAAAGTAATGTTATTACTATTAAGCTTCCCGCCACGGGAGATCTTACAAATAGTATAATTGATGTTGTTAACAGTACAATTACATTAAATAATGGAACTACTGCGGCAGTAACGGTAACAAATAGTAATGGTCAATTACAACATTATCTTGGCTTAAATACTTTAACTCTTGTCCCCGCAAATTGTGGAGTAATAATTTTTTCACACGATTTAAATATTGATGGACATTTAGCCGTTAATAATTATAAACTTGCTTCTTCTTTAATTAATGAAAATAATTTAATGAGCGCTACTGCTTCTAAAGCCTATGCTGTAAATGATTATTTAATTATGAATAATATATTATATCGAGTAACAGCCCCTATTGCATCTGGTGAGTCTATTGTAGAAAATACTAACGTTGTTACAACAACAGTTACAGAAGAATTAACTCGACTTGCTGAGATTTTAGATAATCTTTCTAATAATTCTAATCCGTAATAAGGAGGGTTAATATATGGCTCAAAAAATTAGTGCAGTAAAAATTAAATATCGAAATGGCACTTATTCAAGTGAAATTCCTTTATATATAGATTCTTCTAAAGTAATATATGATAATGGATCTCCGCTTGAAAGTATTTTTGGTATTTTAAATGAAACAACAAGCGTTGCAAAACAATTAAATGATTTAACTCAATAGATTAATATAATTAAAAATAATATGTGCGCCTATGCAGTTGTTTTAAACGAATCTTAGTTCAATGATGCTGATAATCCACTTAATACAAATGTTGTTTATATTTGTAAAGACCCAAATGCTGTTACATATAGCACAAATCACTGGTATAGTTGGAATGGATCTCAGTGGCTTGATGGAGGCATTTTTGGGAATGCTTTAATTGAAACAAATAAGACTTTACGCGCGCCAGGTATTGCAGCGGATGCGGCATCCGCTGGAGATGCAATTGCTGAAATAACCCAATATACTATAAAGCAATTAGCTAAATAGTATGAGACAACTAAGACTTATAATTCTGGGGATTATGCTTTATATGAAAACAATGTAACGCATGAATTAGAATTATATCGATGCAATGATACGACAACATCAACTTGGAACGCTAGTAAATGGGATAAAGTTACAATTTTTGATTAGTTTGTACGAGATCACAACTCCTTAAGAAGGCAAATTGCAGAAATTGTAAACGGAACAAGTGATTTTAAAGAAAGCGCAACATTTACTAGCAATACATAGAATATTATACCACTTTTACAAGTTAAAATCGATCCAGCGCGGGGACGGTCCGGAGATCCCTCGCCTGATAATGTGCAGCCAATTTCCGGCTTCACGGGGGCGCGGGTCGTGCGGTGCGGGCGGAATCTCTCCGTGCTGCGCAACGACACCAATCAGGACGCGTGGAAGTTTACCTATTCACTCCAGGATGGTGGAAATATTACCTGTGTAAAAAACGCCGCGGAGAACCGCTTTTTCGCCAAGTATCTGTTCCCCGCCGTCAAGGGCACGGCATACCGATTCAAATTCGACAGTTTCACGCTCAACGGTGCGGACTCCCACATTCCCACATACCTGTACCGTGACGCGCTGTGGGGCGAGCAGCTTGGCTATTTCATCATTCCGTTATCCGGAGAGGCCACATGGACCGCGACGGAATCCGGCCTGATCGTTCTGGGATTGTACGCCTCCAGTCAGTGGTTTGGTGAGGGCGCTCAGCTCGCCATGAACGGCTTCCGCGTCGGCCTGGCTGCGGAGGAGGACAAAGGGTACGAGGCATCCGTCTGGGATACCGTTGACGTCGCCTTCCCCTCCGAGGCCGGGACGGTAGGCGCTGGTACGCTGGACCTGACGGCGGGGGTATTGACGGTGACGCACCTGTTTAAACAGCTCGACGGAACGGAGACGTGGACACTTGCTGGAGAGGATGGCACCCCATATTTTTCTACGCCTTTTGGCGCTACATTGAAAAATGCAGCAAGTGGATGGTGTTCTCATTTTAAATGGGCACGGGTCCGCAAGACAACCTCAAGTATTGGCGTGGATGTGTTTAATTCAACCATCGTAGCTCGTCCCCCAGCTGACATCGCGCAAACGGTCGACGACTGGAAAGCCTGGCTTGCAGGACAAGCAAATAATAATACACCAGTGCAAGTAGTCTGTCCTTTAATTGAACCACAGACATATGTATTAACTCCAATACAAATTATGACACTTATAGGAAACAACACAATTTTTGCGGATTGTGGACCAGTTAAAACTATATCTACTAAAATTAATATTAATACAATTATAAAGTAGGGCAATAATGTTTTTAAATCTATTGTTTCTAATTCTGATATAAATACTATGATAGCAGATAAGAATTATAGTAAAGACAATTATTTAATTATAAATAATATTGTTTATAAAGTGATAGCAGACTCTTTATTATAGGGAGCAGACATTATTGTTGAAGGAAATAATGCGAATGTTAGTAAAACTAATATTTGTGAGGAGTTAACATATTTATTTAACACTTTAGGAGTATAAGAAATGGCTCAAAAAATTAGTGCAGTAAAAATTAAATATCAAAATGGCACTTATTCAAGTTAGATACCTTTCGCACTTAAAGCAGAAAATGTGTTTTTTGATAAAGTGCCATTAAGTTCTTATTTAGAAAATTTTAAAAATAAAACTAATACTGATATTGAAAATATCAATAATGAATTAGATTCTGCTGTTACAACAATAAATACTCACGTTGAAACAGAAATAAGAACAATACAGCAAGAAGTCGCCACTTTAAAGGGGCTTGTCGGCAGTCCATTAATAGCTAGTTCTGTTGCAGATATGACAGATAAAGAAAAAATTTATGTTTATAAAAATAATGATAGCACAGATACAAACAATGGAAAATGGTTTTATCATGATGGAACTAATTGGATAATTGGTGGAATTTATCAATCTGATGGCTTAGATACCGACAAAACCTTACTGGGAGAAAATATGGCTGCAGACGCAAAGGCTACCGGCGAGGCGATTGATAAGTTAAAGACACAGATAAATCTTTCTGACAATCAGCGGTTTATCAATTTTGGTAAGATTCTGAACAATACTCAGATTAAAACACGGTATCAGTACGGCAGATACAATATCAACGGATTTACAGATGTCATAACAACGACAGCGAGAAACAGTGTTGCGTATCCGGCAGGGACATATAAAGTCAGTGCATTTGCAATCTCTAATCGTCCGTGCCTTTATGGAACAGATTCAAGCGGTACATGGCTCACGGAGAATTATACTCTTTCGGAATATACGTTTACGGCAAGCGGTAAATGGTATATGAATTTCTACAATTCAGCGGGATTGTCTTCTGCCGATATTGAAAGCATAAACAATAACTTTGTAATTGTTTTGGTTTCCACTGATACAATTGAGAAAAAAGTATCAGATCTTGAAGATGCCGATGCGACTTTGCAAGCGGATATAGACGAACTTTCCGACGAAATAGGAAATATCTCAACCGAAACTCCATCGTTTAATTATAATCCCGGAAATTATGTTGGCGGTTATATTACGCCAACAGACGGAACATGGACAGACAGAGCGATTGAAGCATCTCCGTCGTACATGGGAACGAAAGAATTTGTCGAAATCCCGTCAGACTGCATTTTTGTAATTCACGGTTTCGCAGGTTCAAGCAATATTTCATTGAGATATGCGATCTATGACGCATCGAAAAACTATCTTGACGGCGCAAGTGTGGCAAACACAGACCTGACAGTTATGTCAAATCCGTTTACAGCGTCATATTTCAGTATTTCAAACCATCAAGCAAAATATATTAGATTCTCTGCATTGACAAGCACTTTCTCGCTTGTTAAGTTTGAGATTCAAAAGGGATTTGTACCCTCTGTCTATACAGAATACGGCGTGAGTACTCTAAGCAAAACGCAGTATTTACCGGATTCCGCAAAAAGTGAACTGTATGGTAGCAGACCAATCAACAACAAAGCCGCAACACTGACGGCGAACCAGTATTTATATCTTCCTGTTGTAAACAGTTTGAGAAAAAACAAGGTATATCACTGGTATGCGGATATTGATAATACTTTTGAGTCGATGAAATTCGGTCACGGCGAAGGGGAGTATTCACTTTATTGGATTATTGACGGAACAAATCTTACTTTCTATACAAACGGTACAGCGGGTACGGTAATTGCTCACGGTCTTACGTTAAGTACATATATTGACATTGTACTCAAAGTGGGGAGTACGGGAACGGGTGATATTGTCATCAATACCCTCGGCGGGCAGTATAAATACACAATATCTGTTGTAAACGGGTATAAAGGTTCTATTTTCCTTTGCTCGACAACAAACGCATTAAGCAATGCTTATGTTTCTTGTGCTTCGCCTGACTATGTTACACCAATATGGTTCTTTGGGGACAGTTATTTTACTCACACATCAGTAAAAAGATGGCCCTATCATTTGATTGATATGGGGTTTGACAAATACGTTTTGGACGGATATCCCGGAGCTAATAGTAAAGCAATGCTCCCGCAGGTATTTGACTTCGTAAATAATTATGGATGCCCGAAATACCTTGTATGGTGTCTGGGCATGAATGACAAAGATGATACTGCAAATCAAACACCGAACGCGGACTGGCTTGAATGCGTCAATTTGCTGTCTGATTTCTGCGAAGAGCGCGACATTGAATTGATTCTTGCAGTAATTCCGAACACCCCGGCAACAAGTACGGCTTACTGCAATTATTACAAGGATACATGGATTAAGTCCCACGATTTCAGATATATTGATTTTGCAAAAGCTGTCGGGGCAGAAACTCTTAATTCCGAATGGATACCGGGTACCCTTGACGATGTATGCCATCCTACTGAACAGGGCGCAAAACTTCTTGCATTGCAAGTACTCAAAGATTTCCCGGAAATCGAATTAGGTATTGGGTGATGTAAAGAAATCTTTAAGTTACCAACCGGAAGCAAGGGGGAGGCCGATCCCTCGAATGACAATATAAGAAAATTGGAGAGTTATTATGCCTGAATTCATTTTTCCCTTTAAAGGAAGAATTAACTTTTCTTCTCCTTTTGGAAACAGAATTCTAAATGGAGAAAAAAATTGGCATGCGGGAATTGACCTTGTTGGTCTTGATAATAAAACAGTTATTGCACCTTGTGATGCAACTGTTGGTGTATCTACTCTTGTGCCAAAAGAAACAGATATGACATTAACATGGCAATGGGGTAATTATGTACGTTTAGATACTAAAAATGGTTTAAAAATTTATTTATGCCATCTTTCTCAAAGGCTCGTAAAAGCGGGAGATGTTGTAAAGGCAGGAGATCCAATAGGAATAGAAGGAAATACTGGATATTCCTTTGGGTCTCACCTCCATTTTGAAGTAAGAAAAAACGGACAATCTGTTTCCCCATGTCCATATTTAGGAATAGAAAATAAGGCGGGAGTGGTGCTGAATGTCACCTCAACCGCATAGAAGCGGTTAGACACTTATGTTAAAAATGGTTTAACATTTAGACGCTTAAAATCTTTTAGAATTGTATATCATGATGCTACAAAAGCAAATGCAAACTATTATTATTATATAAATGCGGGTTTCTTTGGTAATTTCAGGGCTTACAACAATGCAATATTTACTTTGCCCGTTGCTAATCTTGTATGCGACCCTTGGAATATCCCAAGCTAGGGAAGAAAAGAAATTATGCCACATATTAAAAACAACAAATTATATTGGTCTTGTGCAGATAATCATTCAGATCAATTTAAAAACAAAAAAGTGTCTACATTAATTATTCCAGCAAGCGGCGACCCTTATGTTGCAGATCTTTCAGCGCCTCCGAAAGACTGTCAATATGCTATAAGTGGTGTTCCCGCAGTAAGGAATAAAGATGATGTAGATTATTACGGATATGTAAAGAAACAAGGCTGGGATGATTCCTGCATGGGACCTGCTGCCCGCAATTGGATAGGTATTAGAGAAGGTTAGCTCTGGATTATAAGCGGAACTACCTCTTCCCGCAATTATATATATGGTATGGAATTCTGGAAAAAAGTTAAAGATGAAAAATTCGATGACATTTTAACTTTAGATGGCGGCGGTTCATATATTTATAGAGACGGCGCTAAAGTATCTAAAACCGCAGAGAATAGACGAATAAATAATTTAATTATTTTTAATTGATAAGAGGAAGTTTTTTAACTTCCTCTTTATTTTTTTAGCAAAAGGAGAATAAAATGGCTCAAAAAATTAGCGCAGTAAAAATTAAATATAAAAATGGTACTTATTCAAGTTAGATACCATTTGCCTTAAAAGCAGAAAACGTATTTTTTGATAAAGTGCCATTGAGTTCTTATTTAGAAAATTTTAAAAATGAAACAAAAGAAATTATAGATACAATTGGAATGAAAGTTAATTCTAATTGCGTCACTCCAGAAATGTTCGGGGCAAAAGGTGATGGAGAAGCGGATGATACAGCGGCTATTCAAAATGCTATAAATAATTCAAATAATATTTTATTTGGTAATCAAAAAACATATAAAACTGGTAAAATTATTATAAATACTAGTAATACAACTCTTGATTTTAATAATTCTAATATTATTTGTACAGAAGACACTTTCCTTGAATGTGTAAATGATTTTAATAATTTATTATATACTGGAGAATATGTTGCAAACACGAATTATGGAATAACTGAATTAAATAATTATTAGGGATTAGTATCTATTGATTCAGTTATTAATGTTATGCCTGGGCGAGTTTATTATTATGGAGGTTGTGTAACAAAATGTAATAAAGGAATTTTAAGTACTTCATTACCATATTCATTATCAACTTGCAATATTTATGGACAAACTAATAATATTAGTAATATTATTATAAAAAATATTGCTTCAATTACTGGAGGGCATTCTTTAAATAAAGGTTTAATATAGTTTTCTGGCATTTCGGATGTTATTTTTGAAAATGTTCGTTTCACTTCCGAACAGTACATAGGAATATCATTAAAAAAATGTACAAATATATTTATTAATTATTGTATTATAAATGTTTAGACAAAATAGTATTTTGATAATAATACATATGGAATTTGCATACAAGATGGTTGTAGTTATACAACTGTAGAAAATTCAGAGTTTTATTCTGACACGTGGCATTGTATTACAACTGGTGGGCAGCATACAAATATTCATACTAAAATTAATAATTCTATAATTAAGAATCTACCAGGTAGTAATTATGCCTATTTAGACCATGGAAACACTATTGATACAGTAATTACTAATTGTACAATATCAGAGTCAGTATTAATTACAGATGGAATTGTATCTAATTGTAATTTTTTAAATATTTCATCTTCTAATAAAAAACCAACTATTGGTTTTTCTGGTTGGCTAGGAAATTATTATCATTCAAAATATATAATTAAAAATTGTAAAACAAAATTTTCAAATTTATCTTTTATAATTTGTCACGATCTTGGCCAAGTTAACGCTCCTCCGGCCTCTTAGATAATTGAACAAATAGATTTAATATCAATATCAGATTGTTTTGCTTCATAGGATCTATCATTTTTTATGGCTAGTCCAACAATTGCATCAAGGTATGCAGATTATTTAACAGATTTTTCAATTAAAACAGTTTTATTAAATAATATTATAAATTTAAATTATTATTTAGGAAACTATACTGAAGAATCATATATTACAAATTGTCAGATTAAAAGCATTTTACATTCATATCCTAAATATACAGAAATTTTTAGTAAAACTTCAACTATACGATTAATAAATTGTAAGTTAATGAGTAATTTCCCTGCAAATATATATATTAATAATTTATATATGGATAATTGTAGCATAGAAGCAACTGGCAATAAACGATTTTATGTTACAGATAAATGCCTTATTAATAATTGTTACTTTAATGCAAATTTTGATTATACTAAGGCGGTTACAAGCTGTGAATATAATCTTTCTTCTTTAAATACAAATAATGATACAAGCAACCGTGTTGTAGATTTTTATAAAGCAGCGAATACTACTCTTGGTTATCGAAGATCGGCTCCATTTGCCGATTGGTATTCGTATTAGACAACTCCAATATAAAATTTAATAATTATAATAATTTAAAATAATGTAAAAGGACTAGATAATTAAATCTAGTCCCCTTTTTTATGTTAATGGAGCAACGCCTTCTCCAACAGTACAAACACCTCCTTCACTCCATTTTTCTGCTAATTCTTTTAATATTTGCTAAAAATCTTTTAATTTTCCATTTTCATCTACAATAGAAATTTTGAAGTCTTTTAAATTAATAAAATCACCCCCAGTTAATTTCATTATTATTTTTAATCCAATAGGCATCAAATATACAAATTGCATCTGCCTAATCATCATTAACTGTAATATTATATTTATTCTTTACATATTCAATATCGCGCGGTTTCAGCTATTCACGTTTTATACCTCGCCCTTGTTTGATTTTAATCGCGGCCCGCCACTAACTCGCATTAACAAAGCTATATTCAATTTTTTTATCAATCTCATATGCGGCGACGATTATCACAGCTTGAAGCCACATTAATACCTTGTTTGTATGCGAATTAACCTCTGGCCGCACCTATTCCATAACAATTTTATTTATATTATATTCTTCAATTAATTTACTTATCTAATCTCGCATTTTGATAATTCTTGCAACTACATCTTTAGAGGACGCCGCAACACAGGTATGAAACTATAATTCAGATTCTGTTCCTATTGCGACGCCAGTACTATGCGTAGAAGCATCAATTGTCATTATTCTCATATATATACCTCAATTCAGAAATCTTCTATTTGACATAAGTATAAAATAAATTTTGTCTTAAGTCAAGTAAAAAAATAAGGGAGACTACTATTTAAGTAGTCTCCCTTTTTTCTGTTTCTATTTTCTTTTGTAGCCTATCAATTTCATTGATTGCTTCTGTTATAACCTATTCTAATAATGTCATAGAGCCAGCTAAATTATTAAGATTAGCTCTGCCACTTACTTGAACACTATCTAAAGCCTGCATAATCTTTTGTGCTTTCTCAATGATATTATCTGTAATGTCTTTTTCTTTTGTTTCCATTTTTTACTCTCCTTTTAATCCGTGCATTTTTTCCAAGTAGTTCCATTGAAGATATAAGGAGTTGCAGGATGCCAAGCTCCATTAAAATAAATATAAGGTTTGGCTTTTCTCCATCTATTTTCATGATAAATCCAAACATAACCATCACCTGTTGATGGAATAGGGTCATCTCCTCCACCGCCTCCATCAGTTGAAAATTGTTCATAAGAATTATTATTAATAGATTGAATCTATTGCCTACTTCCGCCTGCTTGATCTGTAGAAATATCAACCCACAATCTAAAATCATTATTTGAAGGAAGAGTTATTGGTAAAGTAAAGTTTTTACTCCAAGTTCTTCCTGAAACCTATCCATCATAGGCAACAGAACTTGTTGATAAATTTTGTAAATAAGGACTAATCCAATAGTCATCTGCATCATATACAGTAATTGACAGAGTTGATCCGGAAAGAGTATAAGACCATCGCGGAGTCGCACTACTACCGCCACCGCTTCCCGTAGTAATAGTTAAAGTAGCCCAGTTCTAAGCTGTTGCAGGGTCTGGTTTCCAATCATTGTCTTTATAACAAAAAGCTCTAACCTAACAAAAGTAAGAAGTGTTTTCTTGCAGTCCAGTTATAAGAATAGTAGTAGATGAAGTTGCGGTAGCTGTATAGTTTCTATAAAAACTTCTATCTAAATAAACATCAAATTCTTTAGAAGTATAGTTTGGGTCCAATCCATATATTTCTATTATAACGCTATTACTAGTTACAGCACCTTGATATACATTAATATATGCCATATATTATGACTCCAATCTAAAATAAACTTGACCCGTCTGTACTATTAAAGAATACCCCCATCCTCCTCCAGAAAAATAATCTGATGGATGTTGAGTCCCAAAAGAATAATTTTGATTTACAGCAAAACCTCGGTCTAATCGAGCTAAACTTCTAAAATAAATACTATAATCAGTAGAAAAAGTCCCCTACGTTCCCGCCTAAAGAGACATATTGCCGGCGCTCATTAATTTTAAAACCGTGTTGTTTGTTGTTGTAAAAATGACTCGATTTTGAGAATCGCCTTGACTTGTATTACCATTGGTATCATAACAAATATATCCTTTTCTATTGCTATGAGTGCTATTTGGTAAACCTTCATAAATATAGTAGGCAGCCCGCTGGGTTGTTGTCATGCTAGAATTTGTCTCATAACGCCCTTGTCCAGTTGCATAAAACTGGCCGCCATATATTAATGGAGACGAAATTGTTTTACCATTAATAAATGTATGATCTATATAGCTTGGGACACCCGTGCCATCTACTATTCCCTATATAATAGCCTATAAATTTGTCGTATTACTACCCCATGTAATTGGAGTGTCTTTTGATAAACTAATTGAATTTGCATCAATAGAAATGGTCCCATTATATGTGTCAGCTTTAAATAATGTTTTGCCATTGCCGCGTAAACTAATTCCATCAGTGCCAATATAAATACCATTGCGATTATCATCATCAAGATAACGCTTTCCAAATCTAATATAGCTATTAGTATTATCATCACCAATTATCCATTTGTCAGTGCCAGAACCTATTGTCCCACTAGTTGCATTAATAGCTCCAGTTATAGTTACGCTTCCATTTTCTGCTTTAAAGTTATAATTATTATTGCTAACACGTCCAGCATATATGTCGCCTGTATTTGCTACTTTAAAGGCTCCATTTCCTAATGACAAATTACCACCAGAATCTATTTTTAAATTATTATTTCCAAACCTTATCTATGGTGTTGTTAAGTCAATCAACATACCAGACCCCTTTTCATTGGTACTTAAATAGCTTGAAGGGAGTCCCTAATCATTATAATCTTCCCAAAAATTACTGCTATACAACATTGCTCGATTATTTTGATCGTTCTACCTTGTAGGATCAATAATAATTTGCCCAATACTTTTTTTACCAAAGATTGCAGCGCCATTCTTACTATTTAAAAAGAAAGATCTTTGTCCCTAATGATAGCCAAACAAACCTACTTGTGACTAACTTTTACTAGGTTTTTTAACCTATCCCATTAAAACCCCAGTAAATCTGTTATTACTATCTTTTTGTCCTGCCCCCATTTGCGGAGCTAAAATGTACCCCTCAGCATCACTAATCTTGATACTATTGCCATCCCAATCATTTAATTGATGTAATTCATATCTGTTTAACATTAAATGAATTGGAATGTGTATCCAATAAGATCCTTGGCTATATACTAAAGCATTAGTTACACAAAAGCCATCATAACGCGGGACCGGTCTAACCTAACACTTACCAATTTCTGATTTAACAATTGTTAAACCCTGTTCTGCGGCTGAATGACAGGTTATACCAAAGTTCGAAGTCGTTCCTCCAACAATAGTAAAAGGATTGGCACTATCATATTGCGGCTGTGTACCATCTGAAGCATAAATGGCATACATAAAACCGGTGCCATCTTGTAATTTCAATGAGTCTCTTGAAGATGCATATGCAGTAATTACTGGCATTGTAGCATAATAATTTTTATCTTTATATTTTATTGTGCATTTTATAATATTTGCCCACGGACTCCAACTAGAATATCCACTAAATGTAAAATAACCACTATTTCCACCAGAAAAAACAGAGGGGTCATATGAATTATAGCTATATTGTCTTCTTAAGACTTCCCATGTCTAAGTATAATCAGAAGTAATTCGATTTTCATTGTGATAAAATTCAACATTAAAAAATTTATATGAACCGTTAGAAGAAATAGATTGATAAGTATTAGCTGATCCAATTCCATAATTTAGATAATAGCTACTTCCAGTTTTTGTTATCGTGGGGCGAGCAGGAGGGTTGCTCATTAGAGTATTAGGCACAATTCTAACAAAATACTAGGTACCATTTGTTCCGGAATCTCCCTATTTTACAAATACAAATCGAGTTTCCGCAATATAAGTACGACCATTATAATTAACCTATAATCTAATTTGATTATTAGTTTTTGAATAATCATATCTCTCTTTAATTTTATAATCTAATGTGGGGCCGCCAAATACTATATAATCACCCTATGTCTAACCTCCGCTCATTATACTTGCATCAAGTAAAGTATTAGTATTAGGTACGAACCACTTCACAATAGCAGAAGTTAATGGAGTGTTATTATTATATAGTTTAATTTCTTCTCCATCTTCTCCATAAAGAAGAAAAGATAATTGCTTAATTTCTTTTGAATTTTCTAAGCTCTTACTTGTGGGAGCTACACCATTTTCGTTATATTTATAAATAGCGTCCCCATTTGTAATTCTTACAACATTAAAACCTTCACCCTAAGTTGAATTGGTTAATACAATAGATCCAGTTCCTAATAATGCTCCATTGCTATAAACTGTACATTTATAAGTGGCAAAATTAAAAATCTCATTCGCGGCAACCGTTATGCTACTTCCATTACCTGGTACATCCTCCGCTGCCATTCCATTGTTTTCTTTTGTCCAATAGTAAACAAGATTCCCATTTGTTCCCTTGACATTACAAGTTAATATAGTCTATCCAACTCCATAATAAAACTTAGTACCAAGAGAAGAGGTAATTGTTATATGATCCGTCTCTTTACTTAAATTTATAATATTAATTTCTTTAGTAGCCACATTCCCGTCATATACAATAGCAACTTTGAGTCTATTGTTATAAGACTTAGCTGATTTCTTTTTATAATAATAAGTATTGTTAGCGGGAACCCACTATATGAGATCATCCTAGCCATTTGCGGTCTTATTGAGTGAGTTATACTCATTCAAACATTGCCATCCTCGCCCCAAATGCTTATTGTACTTTAATGATTCAGGTTTTATGCTTACGTCTTCAATACCCCAATACACTTTCATATTGGTTGTAGAAGAAGCTAACTTACCTTTGATTTTTAACTGTGCGGTTATGGGTAAAACAGTCTCATCATCGTCTGAATCCTTAAAGAACGTTCCCTTTGGAGTGAAGAATGAAATAGATAATCCATTTAATTCCTCCTAAGATAGTCGTACAGCACCACTTATCTCGAAAGCAGAAAGGATTATATCTCCTTCCCGCAGCCGGCCAGCATTACGCCCTTCTGTGTCACTATTTGGGAAATTATCACTAAAAATTTCAACACTAACAATTTCTTCAAAATTCTTTCCATCAATCTCAAATATTCCATATTGTCTTGTATCAACTGTTAATTTATATGGATTATTAACCATTGTTGATTCATCCACGACATAAGACCTATTGACAGATTGGCCATCCGCCCCTTTAAATTTTAGAGTGAAGACCATCCCATAGTGGCCGCCGCGTTGATTATCTGGGTCAATATCAGTCCTTATTTTAGCACCAACAATAAGATGTGTTGATTGTTTTAAATATTGATAAGGCGCAGTTGGATCAATGGATAAATGATTTGGATAAATTTTATAACTATAATTTTTATATTTTGTGTCTAAGTAATATAAATCATCACTTGGCAAAACGCAATTTGTTCCAACTATATTATATGCTTCGTCTCCAACAAGAGTAGAAGTATAATTAATGCCCAGTTTATCAACTGAACCCAAAATAGTTTTATCTTTGCTCATGTCGTTCCCAGGTACTAAAACATATACCATTGTTCCTTTGGAATATTTAGTATCTGGATCTCCATATGCAAAGAATATAGCATCTTGAAATTTACATTTATATTTGCCAAGAGACTAATCCTAGCATGACATAATTTGAGCTTGAATTGTTTTATCAAACTTTGCCTATTGAATAGATTTATCAGTTAGAAATTCTATTACATCTAAAATTTTTTCGCCTAAACTCACTGAAAAACCTCCTTTTATCTCCTTAAAATAAGTATAATACAAATTTTTAAAAAAATCAAGAGGGAATAAAGTAAGTTTTTATTCCCTCTTATATTTTACTTATCTTTTTAATGCTCTTTGCGCGGCGAGGCTCATGAGATCACTAAACGCGTCTTCAATTTCCTTCTTGGTATTAACATTCGGGAATGAAGCATTAATATGAACATTCTGTTCTATTAAATCAGCAGAATCATTAATCGGCCCTTTAAATCCACCATTTAATCCGCTAAGTTTTGAGTTAATACTACCGCCAAGCATTTGAACAATATTTCTTAAAATAGAAACACTATCTAACATATTTTTGGTATCAGAAGCATTTAACACAAGCTACTTTTGGTGTAACATTGCAACGCGGCCTTCGGGCCCCCATGCGCCTGTGTATCCGCCAGTATCAAATGCACTTGTATTATATTGATGTCTACCATAGTGGGACGCCAATTCTAAAGGATCATATCTTTTTTTGTAATAATCTGCATAACTAGTAGGCGGCTCAATTAAACGAATACGCCCTAAAGCCTGCATAACCTAATCATAAAATTTTGTAGATTTCTTTTTTGGTTGACCAAGGAACTATTCAAACATTTGTTCTAGATATGATCTGCTTCTTCCATACGCCTAATAATAAGTAGACCAACTGCCTCCATAATAAATGTTTGCTGCGATTCCTTCGGCAAGAGAAATGTATTTGCTAAGGATCCCAGTTTGTATATCTTTTGTCGTATCTTTTTGTGATGGTCTCTTTGTATCACCAGATGCGGCGGGGGTATCTGTAGTTCCAGTTGCTGGTGAGGTTGCAGGAGGAGTCGCCGCAATTGGAGCGGGTTCAACATTCTGAGGCGCGGCTGGCAGCTGTCTATCTATTTGCGGAGGCGTTGGAGGTTCATACGCTTGATTAGCCTCAGCATAACCCGCCATTGCCTCTCTGTAAGCATCTAATGCCTATTGTGCTTTTGTTGCAGCATCTGATGCTTTTTGCCATACTTGATCATAAGATGATAATAATAAATCAACTTGCTTTTTTAAATTATCTACTGCCGGAATCTACTCTTCAAGAATTTTCTTAATTAGATTGTCATTTTCTCCAATTAATAATTTAAAACTCTAAGTAGTAGGATCAATAGAACCAGTTCGTATTAATTCAAAGTCTGTGTTCGCGGCCTCCTACAAAGCCTTAATTTCAGCTTGATAATTATGAGTTGCTTCTACAATTTTATTAAAAGCCTATTCACAAGCAGGAACAAATCCTTCAGGACCCGCAAAGTAGTCTGCCATCTAAACCAAGCCATTCCGCCACGTTGGGATTAGATCGCCTACAAACAGCTCCTTCTCCGCATCGTGCATATCTTTATATGCTTGATAATCGCCTTCATATAATGCTGCATACTCAATAAACGCGGAATCCATTAAATTAACTCTAAACTTCTTATTTTCTTCTGCTTTAAAGTTAATGTACTCACCATACTGTTCTCTTAATAAAGTAAGCTGTCTTACGCGCTCTTCTTCTGACAGCGAAGTATCTAATACAATTTCTTTATAGCGGTTTTGGAATTCTTTCCATGCAGAAAGCATATCTTCCAAATTTTTCTGATAAGCATTTTTATCAAAGTTATAAAGTTCATTCTGTAATCTAGCAAGTTCATCTGCTCTATCTTCAACCTCATCCTCATCTGCACTATAAACATAAGAATAATTACCTTGTGCATCACGCTTTAATCTTAGAGATGTTTTTGAGTTGCGGGTTTCTTCAAGAGCCATTCTAGCTTGCTCAATCTGCAATAGCTTCTCCGCCCTGTCAACGTCATATTGTGTTAGCTTATCTCTTGCCTTTAAATTATTTAATTGTTCATCCATTAAATTCTTTAAAGTTTTCTGATTTTTAACACTATCTGCTCCATCAATAGCCTTCTGATATTTAGATTGTAGCTCTTGTATAGCATACGCGGAATTAATTGTATCTAAATACTCATTAGCATTTTTATTAATTAATTCCCATTCCATCTAAATATAATCAGTACCAAGTCCGCCAGTAACCCGCTTATCAAGAGTATCAAAGATCTCATTAATTGCGGCGGTGTACTTATCTTGTAATGTTTTAACAGAAGTCTCAACTAAAGCATTAAGATCATTAACTAAATCTTTATACTGCTGTTTTAGCTTCTTCGCGGCTTCGGTATTACCCTATTTCTCCTAATACTACCACCGCTCCTTGACGAGATCTATCGCTTGCCGCAGCATATCTACCTATTGTAATTGATTTTGATGCTGCGAAGTATAGAAGGATTGCAATGCGGCATACTGTTTATCGCCATACAATAGCTGAAGTAAATCAGCTTGATGCTCAATTAAGCCATTAACAAACTAATAGTCATCAATCTGATCATCAATTTGGTCTTTAATATCATCATACATATCTAAATATGCTTGATGAACCGCATTGATTTGAGCTTTGACATCTGTCATAGACCCCTTAAGTTTGTCAAAATATTCTTCTAAAGCCTATTTAGCTTGAGCCATATTGGTTCCAAACCACTTAGACTCTCCGCCATTGTCAATAATCTCCATCTAACGGAGAATATCATTCACGTGTTGAGCTTGTTCAGCAAGCTGGCTATTCTCTCCGCCTTCAAAGTAGGTTTCAGCCTGTTTTCTAGCTAATCCCGCCTCACTCAATAGGTTATCAAAGCTACTATTAATTAACGGATCAAGATCATCACTAATATCACGCAAGAATTTATTCCAGTCTCTGCGGGCTTCACCCATTTCAAGACGAATATCTACCTACATGTTGAATCTTCTAATATTGAGTTCGATTTGCTGTTGTGCAATATCAGTTAAATCATCCCCAATATCTTCCATTTGAGACTCTAAGCTATCATATGCCTTAATAGCATTCTCAATCTATTTGTAATAATCATCCGCATCTTTAAGAGCTTTTTCAGAAAGTTCAAGCTATTTCTTAATACCTTCTTTTGTCTCTTTATCAGTTGTAGCATTATATCTTTCTACAATACCATTATATTGTGCGGTCAGACCATTAATAACACCCTGCTGATGCCCTAAAATATCAAAATAGTTAGATATATGGCCGGCCTCATTGAATGTAGCTCCCATTAGCTTCAGGGCTTCACGCTGCTGAGCCAGGTCTTTTCTTTGTAACTCTAACTTCTATCTTAACCTAACCTTTTGCTTTTCAAGAATATCGGTTTGTTTATTAAGATTGTCAATTAACTATTTGCCATATAATTTATCTTGTTGCTTTTGAACTCGTTCAAGCTCTCTTGCAATATCAGATAGTTCAATATTTATGTCATGATAAATATCTCTGCTATCTTTCATTGATTTTTTAGGATCTTTTGTTGAGGTGTCTGGCTTTACTTCTTTTGTTTTAGCCTTGGCTTTTTCTGCCTACTCTGCTCTTCGTTTAGTACCTGCGGCGCCCGCACCTTGTGAAGAATGCTTCCATTTAATCTTACCACCAGATGCCTTACGTGCATTAAGAATCTTTAAACCAAATCCAGTTGCAGAGATCGTATCTTCATATTCAACTGGTTTCGCCTCAAATCTAACACTAGGAATTCTATAAGGAGTTCTTTCACCATTAACGGGGTTAAAACCATCTGGGATCTCAAGCACAGTAGCATTGGCTTCAAATCCAGTAACTGTTTTCTTATCTTTCTATTTTCTTGTCTATTGAACAACTTCTGCATCAATACCAAAAGCAGAATGTAATAAATCAGACGCTTCCTATGCAGCTAAATCTAAATTATTAATTAAATCCTAAAGTTGTGCGATAAAGTTTTCATCATTTAAATTAACACCAACTTCAAGCTCATGGAACTTTTGTTCTTCTAGAAGATCTAAAATGCCTTGGAATCTTGCAACATCTTCTGGGTCAAATTCAATATGAGAAATAATATCTTGTCTTGCGGCAGCCATTAATTCATCATAAGCATCAATATTACCATCGATCGCTGCTTTCATTAATTCAAGATTCTATGCACTTCTTAAGAATTCAGTAGATAAAGAAGAGCCTTCTAAGTCTAATAAATCAGCATAAGCGTCTCTTAATTCTGGAAGCCTTTCAGCGAGCTATTGAGTAGTAAGATTTTCATTCGTTAAAACCGCAATCCAATCTTCATAATTCTTAACAACATCTTCAATAGCATTATTAAATCTTAAAATTGCTTCTGCAACAGAATCTGCGGCACGGGCATCATTCTCTAAAGAATTAGCAAGCTAGTCAGATAACGGAGCCAGTTCTTGTAAAACATCTTTTAAACTTTCAAGAGCCTAAGGTTTAATGTCAGAGTCCGTTGGGAACATGGCATCATACATTTGCTCATATTCTTCTTTGCGCAACTAAATTAACTATTGAATTCTCTCAGCGGCGTTCTAGGTTTGGTCTCCTGCTTGAGCAATCAACTCGTCTATTCGTTTAACTGCTTCTTCTGAAATATTATGACTTTTTGTAAGATCCTACCATATTCTGATTTGTGCCTGAAGCTCTTCATTGCTATTATGAACCGCTTTTAAATACTCTAATTGATTTTGGACTACATCATAATTAACTAATGCTCCAGTTTTTGCTTCAGCTAATTTTTTCTCTGATAATCCTAATTCATCAGCATTTGCCCCATCAAGAATTTTAGAATAATCTCGATAATATAAACTACTGCCACGTGATCCCTCTTGACGAGAAAGTGCATCATAATCAAAATTTTTCTATTGTATTCCTTGCAGTCTTTCTATTTCTCTATTAGTAGCATCAATAGCATCAATAAAACCATTAATTTTTAAAGAGTTAACTTTATTATAAAACTCCTAAGCATCGCCCGTCATTTTATATTGGCCATTTGCCATCATAGTGAAATATTTTTCAAGCTATGGAGCTAAAGGAAGAACTCTTTCTGTAAGCTATTTTTCAGAAATCTGTTTTCCGCCTCTTATTTGCTATTCTAAACTACTAAAAATAGCATAGCTTGTAGCTGCCTGCTGTTGAACTTGTTCAGGAGATCCTCCATATAAAGAATCAAGATTTTCAAAGCTAATTTGAGATATTCTATTAAAAGTTCCTTCTAACTATTCCCAAACTGTTATATCAGTTAAATCTAATCGTGTTAAGAAATTAAATTGTTCATCATTTAAACTCTACAATGCTTTTAAAGCTTCTTTAGTTTGAGCTTTAATAGGCAACTATTCAAAGAATTTTAATTTTTCATTATATTGGTTATATAAATTATCATAATCTTGTTTTAAATAATTATCAACAGCTGCTGTTGCCTATTCATTAGAAATCCACATTGATCTTTTAAGTTCATTTATGGTATCTTCTCTAATTCGAATATAATCATTAATTCCTGTATTAGTATTAAGTTTATCTAAGGATGATGATTCATATATTTTCTGTTGGGTTTTAGAATTTCTTAATGACTATTGAATAGAACGTAAGTAATCTACTTCATCTTTCATCCCTTCAACCCAAGTTGAAATTTCATTATAATATGAAGATTTAGCTCTTTCACTGTCTGATAAAGCACGTATCTATTCTGAATTAAGTATAGCATTTAACTAATCATAAAGACGAACAATGGAATCTGCACTTTGGTTCCTATTAAAAGTGATAGTTTTATTATCAAAGAAATGTCCTATATTACTAGCACCGTTATCAAAGACACGTTCCTATTTGCCACCAATCTTTTTTAATGCATTAATTAATACTTCTGGCTCTGCGTAATTCCCTCCGTCAAATCCAGAACCAAATTCAAGCACATAGCGGTTATCTCTAGTTGCAAATCCCTGCCCTGCACTCGCCGCAGCAACGACACTGTCTTTTGCTTTGGTTTGAGAAACTTCTAAAGAAGCAGCATTTTCTTTTTCTTTTTCAATTCTTGTCTGTCTAATTTTATCTGCTAGTCCCTAGTAATTTCCAATTAATTTTTCAATGCTACTAGATTCAATTCCATATTTCTAACTTAATTTTTCAATCTATGCCCTAAGCTAAGCTCGAACAATTTTTCCTTCACCATATTGATCATTTAATTTTTTTAACTACTTTAAAAAATCCTGTTCATTTTTAATTGCCTATCGACGAACTCTCTGAGCCTATAGTTCTTTTTGACGAAGCTCTTCTTGCTTCCTCGCAGTCTACTACATTTTCCCAGTAATGGCATTGAAGGCGGCCACTGCAGCTGCAAGTACCGTTAAAAAGGCGCCAAGAGGATTTGCAGCAATAGCAGCTCCAAGAGCTTGAACTCCCTGTTTAGCTGCATGGGCGGCAACTCCTACTGCTGTTAAAGCACCAGCATGTGCGCTTTCAGCTGCTGCGCCTTGTACCGCTGTATTATTAGCCATTTTTTTGACTGCTATTAATTTTGTAAATCCAGTATTAAGCATTGAAACAGCAGGAATTAAATTAGATATAACCATAGTCACACTAGTGATGGTCTGGAAGATTTTTTCTCCTGTTGTAAGATCTTCATTGCTCCAAATTTTACCAAGATTTTTAACATTGTTTAAAACAGCAGCATATCTTGTCAATCCATTAGCAATATTCCCAATACCGGTAATTACATCTTCACGTTTTTTAGGATCTAATAATGCGCCCCAAAAACCTTTAGTTTTAGTTAATTCTTCATCAGCCTATTGTAATCTTGAAAGTGCGGCCCCCGCATTGTTAGCTAATTGTTCAGGAAGGTCTTCTGCAGCGGCCTGCATACCATGACGAGCATTTTCAGCAATTTGTTTTGCTTTTTGTGCGATTTCCTGTAATTTAGCTACTAAAATATTGGGACTTTCAGACTGCGCCGCAGCCTAAAATTCCTATTGTAATTTTTTTATTTGCTCTGCGTGCTGTTTGGCAGGTCCGTTATCTGCGGCCATCTACTGTAATTTATTTAGATAATTTTGTAAACTAGCTGTAGCAGCCTAAGTTAATTTAGGAAAATCTTTATTGGCTCTTTCAAGTTTCTAAAAAACATCTTTGTTTTGATTTAATTGTTGCTATAATTTCTAGGCTTGGGTAACTTCCTAATAAAAATTATCTATAATTTTTTGTTGTTCTTCTGCGCTTCCTTTAACTGCTTTTCTAAAAGCCTCATCTTGTTCTTTCCAAGATTTTGCTGTTTTATCAATAGCAGGAGATAATCTTTGAACGGTTTCTTCATATACTTTAGTAGCAGTCCCTAAAGCATTTGCTTTCTCAACCATGTCATTGTAGACCTATTGCATTCTTGCGGTTTCTTCTGGGTTAAGAATACCATGAGAAGCAAGCGTCAACATTTCTTCGCGCTGTTGCAACAGCCCAGAAGTAAGGCCATCCATGCCTTGAAGCCCTTGCATTTGATTTAATTCTAATAATTTAGATTTAATCTCTGCAAGATTGGCCTTCATTGTGGCTGAATTATTTATTGCGGTAGTAATGCTCCCTGCAATTTGTTTTGTAAATGTATCGGAGGCAAGAGCGCCAAGATTAACTAGTATTCCAGCTCCGCCGCCAATACTATCAACAAATTGATTAACTAAACCAATTAATTTAGTAAAAACATCAATTAATGGGTTAATGGAATCAGGCTGTAATATTGATTGATAAAGTTTTTCAGTTGCGGTGGTCATCTGATCTAAATGGGCTCGAGTAGATTCCATATAGATGTCTTGCTGCGTTTGTAATGTACCTGCCGCATTTTGAGCAATACTCAATGCTCTATTATATTCTTCAAAGTTATCAAATAACGCAATTAAGTTAGAATACTGTCTCTGGCCGGCCATCGTTTGAGCAAGAGAAATCTGTTGCTCACGAGTTAAGGTTTGCCATCTGCCGCCAATTTCTTCAATAACAGTACCCATATCGCGGAGATTATCATTAACATCTAGTACGTTAAAGCCCAACGCCGCCATCTTGCCTGAATATCTACCTAGGTCTACTCCATCCTACGCGATACCCGCTTTGATGTCCGTAATCCGGGCCAGGATTGTTTTAAGGGCAGTTCCGACGCTTTCAGGAGCTTGCCTTGTAACGGAAATAATAGTAGACAATGCGGCGGCAAGCTGGTCTTCTGTCATACCCATCGCATTTGCGGCGGCCGCAACTTTACTCATACCTGTTGACAGCTATTCAAGGTCAGATGCCGTAGATGCGGCAACCGCAGCTAACTTGTCAACTGCCAGCTAGGTATTTGCAGCATCAATCTGGAAACCGTTCCATACAGCAGTTAACTGCTATGAGACCTCCGCAGTAGATTGTCTTGTAACATTTGCTGTTTTAAGAGTAACATTGGTTCTTGCGGCAACCTCTTCGTCGCTTAAACCCGCCTGGTAGTAAATTAAACTAGCCTATGTGTAGTCTCTTGTTGTCTTACCTAAAGCACTTGCCGCCTGATTTGCTTGTACAGCAAATTTTCCCATTTCTTCAGCAGACTTTTCGGTAACAATTCTAATATCATTTAAAGAAGTATCTAAATTTTTTGTAAAACCCCAAGCCTGTTGTATAGACTGGGTAACTGAATTAATGGCGGTAGAAGCAATATTCCACTTAATTGTATTTGCAAGAGTAGTGGAGATTTTCCCCATTAAGGTCTGACTCTATTTTAACTGTACGTTAGTTTTTAAAACTTCATTGGATAAAGTTCTAAAAGCATTCTAACCTGCAGCTCCGCCCTGTTTTAACGTGCTATATAATTGTTGTAAAGAACTATCATTTTTTACTAGCGCCGCATTAAACTGTTCAATATTAACAGTATTTAATTTCGCATTATAGGCTGACCGCAATGCCGCCTCAATGTTCATTATCTAACCCTTAATATTTCCCAGCATTTGAGTGGCATGGCTAGCGTCAGTCTGATTTATTTTTACTAAATCAGTAATAGTTAATTTTTTTAACTACTCTAACTAAGATTTTATTTTATTCAGATCAACTTTGTTAGTCTAAAAGCCAATCCGATATTTAATCTAAGTATTTCTACTCGCCATTATCCTTTTATCTCCTTTATATTAAAAATATAAAACAAAAGGGCAAGTCAATATTTTAACTTACCCCTTTATTACTTACTCTATATCCCAACAAGCGTTGACTCTCATCTCCCGTTAGGCAGTCTTAATGATAATCGCATTGCCGAAATAGTATTTATTACCCGGGATCGAATTCGTCTTAACGAAGTATTGATTGAAACTCGCCGACCCGCCCATCTGAAGCAGGAGTGTCGCAGGGACGTTTACCCGGTCCGTACAGTGCAACACGCAGTAGGCCTCAATGCCGCTCGACACAATGTTCTCAGGGAATCTGATGAGCCATGTGCCGGAGGGGACGTCGGATGGCTTGGTCCGGAACGCAATGTTGCACATGTAGATTTTCTCGGCAATCTTATAGCACGTAGAGTAGTTCTACTGGATATACGAAGTATTGTAGGTAAGCGTAACCTTCTTAGGAGTCGCCACATAGTCTCTTACCGCCTTTGCCGAAGGAATTTGAGCCGTAGTGCTACTTGCAGAAATCGTGTCAGACTTCGTATAGGCGCCATTTGTACTGGTAATAAGACCATCAGTATTCATAGCGAATGCACGAATGTAGTTGGTTGTTGATGCCGCAATTGCAGTCGTTAACTTTGGAACGTATTTACTAAGGTCACTCTTCAATGCAATTCCAATCTGTGTGGCTGTCCATGTCGTCCCTGTAATACTGCACGATGTGAGATCTACTGTGTAATTACTTGAAGAACCCGCAAGAGACATGTACTGGACAGAAGCTGTATATATACCAGCAGAAGCCATTATTGCCGGACGTAATATTCCAGTAATGTCTGAGTAGACATATACCGGAGACCCGGAGTCAATAGCGGCCTTAAGCTGTTCATGACTTGTTTCGTTGATCGTGGCAATGAACGGAGCAGGTTTTTCCTTACTAATGCAAATCCATTTACTTTGAAGATAAACATATTCATCAAGATGATAGCCAGCATTACTTGTATCTGTTACCTTAACTAAATATCTTACATCAGCCTCTCCTGTTGTGGGTAATGAATTAACAATTGTTAAATTTTCAAAATTATTTATTAAAACCCAAGAGTAACCAACAACATCTTTTTCGGCAGTTCTATAAAGTCCTAAACCATCTGTATCTGTTAAATAGTCTGTTTCAGTCTAAAGCGTAGCAATTTGAGACTTATTTGTTGCAATGAATTCTCCAGAAGCATTGGTCGTTCCAGTATATACATTATCACCAACCGCGGGATTCAAATTTTCAACATAACAAGTAGTGATTGGAGTAGTTCCAGTTTCCCATGCGTAATAATTTTTTGGTGCGCACCAATAAAACTTACCAAGATTTTGTAAATTTGAAGTTCCTGTATATTGCAACACTCTATTGCCAACTGCGGCAGTCGCAGGGGGTAAGGCCGTTACCTGGATATCAGACATTTCTACTTCTGTGCTACCAAGAGTAGCCATTGTATAGGCATCTGGATTTTGACTGGTTAAAACCTTCTTGTGCTGTGTATATACATTGGCCTGTCCAGCAACAGGAACAAGATAGATGATATTCGGTGAGGCATCGGCCACCGCAGGAACCTCTGTCACTATCATTGCTTTAAGAAGGTTTGCATCATTCAGTGCCTGTTCAATTAATGTAACAACCTAATCTTTTCTATAATAATTCTGTGTTAAATTATTCCATGTGGAGTCAATACGTCCCTTGGCATATCTCGCACCAAGAGATGCTTCATCTGTGGCTCCTGTATTATCAATAGAATTATAAACCACCATTCCATTTTTCTTTATTTTCACATTCTCACCTCCTTAACTAATCGGGAAACTGATGACAGAGCAGCGGGCAGCAGCCGCATTCGTAGTGCCATTATAATCCCACTTGAATGTGATTGATGTCCCATCTGTACTGTATGCACCTGAGCCAACCCTTCCGACGTATGACGTGCTACCGCTCGTGGTGCTGGCAACTCCAGTTGTACCGAGGCACCCGCCGACGAATGGATAGGTTGCCTGTAAACTTCGATACTGCTTATCATAGAGCCACTTCGCAAATGAAGCATATGTCTCTGTTGTATTCGCGGTTATTATAGCAATCCAACCCATCGAATACTCCTTCGCATCATTGTTATGGCGGACAAGTAGATGCAGATATCTCCTGCGGTTGGTAAGCTGATCATTAATTAGTGTCAAGTCCGAATCAACCTAGGACTTGGTATAGTAGTTCTCAAGATCAGGTTCCGTAACAACATCAGATGGAACAAGAGCATCGGCATAAGCCTTTGTAACAAACTGGGAAGTTCCATCACCATCATTTTGAAATTCAGAAAGTTTATTGAAAAGCGGGACCCATGCATAGGATGTTACGTTAGAACCATCAGCGGCAGCATACGTTCCGCCCTTATTATCGGTCATGTTCCCGGATGTCACACTTGTAACCTTAGAATACTCTGTTGCAACAAAGTTTGTACCAGATGTCGCTCCAGTATATACGGAATCATCTGCAACAGGAGTTCTGCTCAGAGTATAGACAGTTGCGGGATCGCCAGTTCGTGTCCAGGCATAGTATGTTGTGGCCTTACACCAGTAAAATCTACCTCTTTCCAGAGCCCCGCCGCTTCCAATATACTGCATGACCCTATTTACAACGAGAGCACTTGGATGGGGGAGTTCAGTAGTCTGAATATCCTCCACTTCAACCTCTGTACTTCCGAGAAGAGCCATCGTATATGTATCAGGATTCTGACTTACCAACACCTTCTTATACTGTTGATACACATGCTCCTCCCCCTCAGCAGGAACGAGATAGATAATGTTAGTGGCGGCCTCCGCTACTGTGGGAACTTGTGCCACGACCATCGTCTTCAAGATGTCAGCCCCATCAATCGCTTCCTCAATAAGAGTAAGAACCTGATCTTTGGTATAGTAATCCTGTGTAAGATTATTAAAAGTATTATTAAGATTTGTAATATTGTTTGCAAAATTTTCTAAATAAGAATTTAAAGGCACTTTATCAAGGAACACATTCTACGCTTTTAAGGCAAATGGTATCTAATCTGAATAGTTGCCATTTTCATATTTGATTCTTATTGCGCTAATTTTTTGAGCCATTTTTTTACTCCTTTCGTAAAAGAATTAAATTATTTACTCGCTTTAATACTTTAGCGACTCTGAGCCACCGCATTTTAAAGCAAGTCAATGCGTCCCTTGGTGCAAAACATACCAAGGGACGCTTCATCTGTGGCTCTTGTATTATTAATGGAATTGTAAGTTCCCATTTCATTTTTCTTCCAATTAAAGGGCTGTCAAGTTGATATTGTACCATCTACCCCATGTACCATTTGTCTTGGCGATCATTGCGGACTTAGACCCCTGCCAGTCGGTAACCCGCACAATGCCGGTGGTGTTATCGCGCCAAATTGCCTCAAGATAAACGGCGTCAGCATTCCATGGTCTATTGGCACAGTTATTCCACTGACGGCAGTATGCTACGGCATGACCCACACCAATGTTGCTTAATCCAAGTTTTGCCAAAAGATTATCTAGCTAAATTTTTGACGAACCAGCCTCTCCAGCGAAACTTGCTAAACGCCTATTGTTATAAACTGCGGCAACGGTCGGGATCTTAGCTGCCTCAGCTGACGTTCCGCTTATTGAAGTTGCAATTCCACGCACTTTTTGAGTTGCTCCCTAGTGTACATACACTTCATTTACACCGCTTGTAGTAACTTTATCAACCTTCTTGTCAAGCTCTACTTTAGATGCATTCGTAGTTAAGAATGAAGTAGCATTAGGGGTGGCGGGCATTTCATCACACACGACTCCAGTGCGGAAGATATCTGTCCGCATATTTCTTAATGTATTAGAACCACCATCAATCCACTTATTAGTTAAAGTAACAAAAATGTCTTTAGTAGCATTAGCTAAGGCATTAGGGGAAATATCATTTTCAAGAGTAATGCCACCTACTTTCCGCGTTGACTAAACATAACCAGTTAGACTAACATTAGTACCACCAGCCGAATGTACATTACCAAGAGAATCAATAATATATTGATCATATCCTTCTTCATTTAATCTCTCAACAAAATAGATAGTATTTTTTGCGGGCGGGTCTGGCATCTCGTCGACAACTAACACCTGCATTTTTGCGGAGAGTATTCTTCTAATATCATCAATTTCTGTATTAATATAATAGTTAGAAGAAGTATAATTATTAGCATATTTTAATGTTGGATCATCATTAATTTCTGAAAGTTCAATAGGATCATCTGGTGTTCCTTCAGGAAGAATAAATTCCATTCCTGTTGTTTTACTAGTTGGTTCTGTCACAAAATCAAGCTCACTAATAAGACCTAAACTTTCATGAGTGTTATTACCTGCTTGAAGCACATGAGTATCAATCTCTGGTTTGTTAATTACCTGAGAACCATAATCAATCTGCTCAAGAGAAAGAGGAACGTTAGACACATAAGTTAATTCCATGTCTACGCCATTTGACCAGATTGTATTTAAACCATGGTGAGTCTTAATGGAAGTTGTATCAAAATTATAAGTTGCGGGTTCAATTAATTTATAAATAATTTCGACTGGCGTTCCATTAGCATGTTCATTAGCCAAGAAAGTTTTAAAATCATTTAAACTTGAAATCTCATTTGGATCAACTTTTATTACAATTACACCATCCGTAGCAACAGAACAACCTTCTACGGAACTGCTAGTAAGAGACTCAAAATGCGAACAAATTTCAGAACGATTAACTATATTATCTGCCTGTTCTGTTGCATAATAAATAAATGATTGACCTGCTAGTCCCTCGTCAACAACAGTCCAGTTTTCTGTTCCATCAAACTCTAAACCAATATAATCAGTTGAGAGTGTCCCATTAACAACATCAACATGGGCTTTATAAAGAATTGGACATGCAGTAGGCAAATCAATTACAGTAACATCCGCATTATCATCAAAAGCATAAACAAATAAATCTGAATTCATTGGAGCAGAAATTCTAATTCTATTCTCTTCTGCGGCAAGATTCAGGCTAAATGCCTCAGACCATTCAGTCTATGTATTGTTTAAAACCTTATGCGCTTTTGCCGCGGTTGGTATATAAACAGGAGAACTAGAATTGTCTACATATTTAAAAGCATAAACTGTGATTTCGGGATTAGCAACTGTGGATTTATGCTTGTTCCATCCTACAATAAAGCTGGTTCCATTTGTTACATCTATATAATCTGTAACATAATATCCGCTATCATAAATTTCCCAACCTGTTGAATGGTTTAATTTTATTCCATCAGTAACAGCTGTTACTAAACTATCACCATTTGATTGCCAAATAGTAATATTTCTAGCTCCACCAAGCGGGACTGGGTTTGTGCGAGATACGGTTGTAGCTTCTCTGCCAGTATCATAATCAACTTCCAACTTGGTCATAGACCATTTATTAGCACCATCTTCAAACGTTAAATATGCGCCTTGAAGATCTTTAAGCATGAATGCTCTTTCTTCAATATCTCTAATGCGGTCACCGGTTATTTTTGCATCTGCGGCGTCACCAGATATTGACAGCGTCTAATCTGTGGTAATAGTTGCATCACTTCCGCCGCCGCCATAAGGAACAGGCATACTAGTAAGATATGATGCATTTAATTGTGCACTTTCTCGATTGCTCCATAATATATATTTACTTGGGGTAGAATCTGTAAAATATACAATATCTGAAGTAAGCGTAGGATCATCTATTGCAAAAATAAGAGTTTCAGAATTGTCTATGACTCGCATTTGTAACTGAGCTGGAGTTCCCGCATTATATAAACCTTCAAGCGCGGATTTCAGTGTGTCAACATTAACAGTTTTTGCCCAGCGGCTATTAGTTCCGATACCCATATGAAGAATTACGCAATCTTGAGCTACATTGTATTCGATATTTGCGCTCCACATATTTGTGCCATCTACATTGTAACCATTGTTACTATAATCTTTAATAGTAACATTACTGCTTCCACCCCTCATATATGGAATGATAGTAGTCACATTACTAGTATTATATAAATTTTTCATGAATTTATATAATTCATGCTCAGTATCACGAATCGTCACTGTATCCCAGTGAGTTGAACTACTAGAAGCTAAAGAGAATTCTTCGTTTCCTGTAAAGGTATAATATATAAAACCTCTATTAAGTGTTGCTGTGCTATTTCCTTTTTCTAATGTATATGTTATATCACAAGAGGCTAATGGATACTGCTTTAAACTCTCAAATGCAGTAGATCCAACTACATCCTCTGCTGCACCGACTCCATTCTGCGGCAATAGCCAGAAAGTAATAGGAGGAGCAAAGTTATAAAAAGGATGAGAAATTATAATTGAATATGATTCAGTATCAGAAATATTAAGGGTAATTGGTTGAGATAAGAATCTTTCATTATATCTTCTATTTCTTCCATCACTGGAACCCGGAACATATAAATTTAAAACTTGCTTCTAAGTACCAGAGCTATTTTGAATAGCAACAGTAACATAAAAGGGTTCTTTAATGAGAACATCAGATAAGGATTCCATATGAAGCATCAATGCAAAATACATATCTTGTAACTGATAAGGCATTACCGCATGTGTACTAATATAAAATTTCTAATTATTTGCAAGAGGAACAATATCTCCTGTAACTCTATCTAGCTTCCCTTCTGTCCTTGTTGCGACTACAGGGTACAGTGCATGCAAGCCAGACTTATAAATAGTTAAAGGTTCAATATTATCTTTATTTAAAATAGTGCTAAAGGGGAAAGATGTTACTTGATAATCCTTTTGCTTAATTGTTAAGGGGCTAAAAGGCCAATGATTAGCACCATTTATAATAGGAACCATATTAAATGTTCCTAAATCTTTAGTAGATTTAACCCTTACATTATATGTATCATCAACCGAAGCTCCAAGTAATCTCTTATTAAGAGCATCAAGTTCGTCTGTATTTTTCTGAATGCGGTCTCCGGTCTATTTCGCATCTGCAGCAGCTCCCGTTATACTTAAAGTCGCATCTGTTACAACATCAGAGGTGCCACCGCTGCCGCCATAAGGAATTTCCATCTAAGTTAAATAAGATAACTCGATTTGTGCTCCACCGCTAATTTCAACAAAATAATCTTCACTATAAGTGTAAAGTTCTGTATTAGTAGTAAAACCAGAATAAATTACTTCACCAACTGCACGTGGCTTAAAAACAATAGCAAAAGATTGATTGTTTTCATTTCGATTTTGTAAATATGTTTTAAACTAATCTAATGTTGCTGTTGTTCCAGCCTGACCTGGAATCGTAACACTTGTTAACTTACATCCTAATTCATTCCAGGATCCGCCCATGCTTAAGGTGCCATCTCTTGCCGCATGCGGACTTGATGTAGCCGTTGAAGTGGAGGTATCAATAAATGAAGCATTATTAAATGCAGTAGCTCCAGTTCCCGCATATGGTTGTAAGTTCTCATACCAAACTTTACTACCTTTTATAATCGGGAAGGCGCGACCAAATGTGTTAGAAGCAGAGGCATATGCCCAGTTTTCTGAACCATCTTGAATATCACAAAGAACATTATTAAGAGAAGTAGAATAAACTTCTTTTCTTGCTAAGTCAATCTGGCCATTTACAACAGGAATCAATTCATCAACTGTTACTGTTGTACTTGTCTTTAATAAAGACTCCTGTCTGTTCCATGCCGCCATTAACTTAGTATTCTTAGAAATGATACAATAATAATTACCCGCGGTAGCGTTACTTGGAAGACTAAATCCAAATGATTCAATTTCATTCGACTGTTCCATTTCATAAACAGTAGTAACAGTACTTCCATTCACTCTTACAATCTTTAAATTTTGTACTTCCTAGTCATACCCGGTTCTAATCCATCCAAGTTTTAAAGCGGCAATTGCAGAAGAACTACCTCCATTAAATCTAATTAAATTTGTCGTTTCTGAATCAACAATTGCGCCTGTATCATCAATTGTTTTATCGGCCTGCCAAATTGGAACTTGTAATGCAGGATATGTGTTAACAATAATATTTCTGTTTGATAAGTTAAATCCTGAAGAAGTATCAAGACTATTTGGTACAAAAGTACCATTATCATAGGTAACTTTAAAAGAACCATAAGGCCAATGATTTGCGGCATTATGAACAAGAACTAAGTTACCAGAAGAATGTTCCATGCGGAGACCTCTGTCACGCATTTCATCATTATTTAATTTTGCTAAGGTCTATAATTTTTCTTGTTTCTATTTTAAATCTTTTAATTCATCGCCAACAACTTTGGCATCTGCGGGCTGGTTTGTTACAGTCAGTGTTTTATCAGTATTAATAACAACAACTGGTGCTGCTCCACTACCATCCCCACCGCCGCCGCCGTAGAATGATACTCCTGCGCGCATTTTTTCACCTCATTTCTTTAATATACAAAATCGACTATTGTTGAACCATCTGACCCATTAGGAAAAACTAATGTCCTAATATCAACAGTATTATCTAGTTCATAAATGCCAGTTTTGCCAATAACAATCGGCACACCGTTGATTTCAACAATAGTACCAACAGCCGCTTGAATGCCTAATTTACATAATATAGGCTTTGATGTTTCTGGTGTAAAAGCACCAATGGGGCCATTATCTTCAAGCAGATCAACGCCCGCATCAAAAGGACCAAGTACCTGTCCAACTCTTCCATTTAACATTGTTAAAATCTCCTTTTAATCTTTATATATGTGGGCTTTTTAAATCCCCTATATTTTATATCAAAACTACTATAATTAAATTATTTAGCACTACCCAAAATAAAATTTTATGATAGAAGATCCTCGCCGCCGCAATATTTTTCTTAATACAGCTAATATAGGTTCATCTTCTCTTGAATTTTTTAAAAATTTTTGATATAATCTTTTTAGAAAAAAACAAAAGGAGAAAGAAAATGCTTAATTCTGAAAACATCAGAGAACTAGCCTTTGTGGCAGAAATCGATGCCATTGAACCTATTGAAGGGTCAGATAATTGCGAATGTGCAGTTGTTGGCGGCTGGCGAGTAATGGTGCGCAAGGGCGAGTTTAAGAGACGTGATGTAGCTGTTTATTTTGAAGTTGACTCTAAACTTGACTCTACAAATCCTGCTTTTGCTTTTATGGCAAATAAAAAGTATAAAGTGCTTCCTCAAAGATATACTTTTGGCGGGAAGGGTAACTTTATTTCTCAGGGGCTGCTAATGTCTGCACAAAGTCTCGGTTGGACGGCTTTCTATGATGACTTTTATGGAGAAACATATATTATTGATGAAGAAAACAAATCCCATTCTGTGAGAGATGAATCTCGTTTTCTTACTAAGAAATTAAAAGTTACTTATGCAACAGCAGAAGATAATATTAGAAAAGCACCTGCCGCAGATATGAGTTCTATTAAGAATGTTCTTAATAGATACCCTAAAATTGCAAAAAGATTTGGTAAAATTATTGTAAAAAATAAAATTTTAAGCAAACTTTTTATGTTTTTCTTTGCCAAAAGAGCAAGTAAAAGAGATGCATGGCCTACTCATATCGCGGAGAAAACAGACTGTGAGAGAGCCCAGAACATGCCATACATTCTTCAAGATAAGACTCCGTTTGTGGCTAGCGAGAAAGTTGATGGTTCGTCCTTTACTGCCGCGGCAGAGCGTACCAAATTTGGTAAAATTAAATATTATGTTTGTTCCAGAAATGTTTCTTTTAAAAATGAAGAGCAAACCTCTTATTATGATACTAATATTTGGTATGAAATGTATAACAAATATAATTTAAAAACAATCTTGACCAGTATTCTAAAAGACCTTAGACTTAAGAACGTCGCAATTCAAGCTGAGATCTACGGGGAGGGAGTACAAAAACGCGATTATTCTACTGCTGATCACAAAATGGCTGTATTCCATATTGTGACAAATAGAGAAAAATTCCCTATGGATAAAGTAGTTGAGATTTGTAACAAGTATGGTTTACCGCATGTCCCCATCATTGATTGGAATTATATCCTTCCTGACACCATGGAAGAACTCCAAGAGTATGTAGAATCTGCCCCCTCTCTTATTGATGGAAAAGAAAAAGAAGGAATTGTATTCTATGATAAAAAAACAGGACAAAAATATTTTAAGTTTGTTTCTCCAAATTTCCTCTTACATTTTCATTAAAACTTCAAATGGGCGTGTATTAAAAGCACGCTCATTTGTTTTTTAAAAAAATTTTTGATATAATATATATAGAAAAGATAAAGGAGAATCAATATGAGACTTTATTTTGTAAGAAGCAATAGAGAAAGGGTGCCATTAGGACAAGTTTATAATAATCATGAAACAGGGATTATTATTAAACAGTTCATGGATGAACACAATTTTAAATCATACTATACAAGAATGTGGTATGAAGAAAAGGACAAAGAGCTGTGGTTTGATGTAGGGTCTCATACTGAATTTTTTGTAGTTACTCAAGTTGAACCAAACTCTGAATATTATAAAAGTTTTTTAAAGGAGCGTAATTTCTAATGGGTAAAATTTATATTATGATGGGCCTTCCCGCCGCGGGCAAATCAACATTTTTGAAAAAATACGCAGAACCGCTTGACAATGCGGAAATTGTATCAAGAGACAAAATTAGATTTTCTCTTTTGAAAGAAGGAGAAGAATATTTCTCTCATGAAGAAGAAGTAAAAAAGATCCTTTGGGAAACAATCAATAATGCGTTAGACAAAGGAAAAGATGTATATATTGATCAGACATCTTTAAATAAGGCTTCAAGAAAACTTCTGATTGACCATATTAACAAAGATGTAGAAATTAATATTATTTTTGTTATTACTCCCCTTCTTCATTGTTTGGTCAATAATGAATCAAGAGCAGGAACTAAAGCATATGTTCCTAAAGGCGTTATTAAAAGAATGAATAGTCAAATGGAATCTCCTGAATATAGCGAAGGGTTTAAACATATTTATATTTATGATATTTTTACAGATAAAGTAATTCTTGTCTCTAATTGGGATAAAGATTAAAATGAAGGAGAATATATGGACTCTAACATCTGGTTTATCTCCGACACTCACCTAGGGCATGATCGGGATTTCATCTGGGAAGCTCGCGGGTTTCAGTCTGTTCAAGAAATGAATGAAAATATTATTGAAAAATGGAACTCTTGTATCAAACCTAAAGATACTGTATATCATCTTGGAGACTTCATTCTTGGAGATCTTGATGCGGGACTCAAAATGATTAAATCTTTAAATGGAAAAATCAAGTTAGCAATAGGTAATCATGATACTGATAATCGCCTTGCCGCATTTAAAGGTATTCTTGATGAAATCCAATTTGGATATAGAATGAAATGTAAGGGCGGTGCCCTCTATCTCTCACATTATCCAACCCTCACTGGGAATCTTGATGGATTTAATACTTATTCTATTCATGGACATACGCACTGTCCTAATCCATTTTGTGAGTTCCCGCTTATGTATAATGTAAATTGTGATGCTCATTATTGTAATCCTATTGCTCTTGAAGATGTTTTATATGATATTTCAAATCATTTGAAGGACAATGATGATTAATTAAACTTTATTAATTTTAATAGATATTAGAGGAATCTAATATCTATTTTTTATGGAGGTGTAAAAATTGCCACCAAAAAATATTGAAGAAAAAATATAGGAAATTAATCTATCTACAAAAGAATGGGATAAATAGGAAGAATATCTTTTGAAAAAGAAAGCATTAAAAGATAGAAAAAAACAATTATCTTCTTTTAAACTAACTACGTCTAAATTACTAACTTTTCTTTTGTTTCTAAACTGTACTGCTATTGAAATATTTACCGGTTGGGTTATTATTAACAACATTAAAATTGCAACTATATTAATGACACCACCAGACTTATCTCCACTAATAGCATTAATAGGTGCGGTTGTCGGAGAAACAATAGGGTTTGCTATCTATTGTATCAAAGCCGCAAAAGAAAACTGTAAAGGTGGTATTATATATTAGCAAGCAATGTTAGATAATACTCGAATTTATACTTAGACATTAAATGAAAGTGAGGATCATTATGATAGAAATTTTAAATAATTGGCCTATTATTCTGGCGGGGATCGCGGGAATTATTGTAATTATTTATGCTATTTATACTTTTATTAAAAGACCTACATCCGCACAACTACAAAAGGTAAAAGAATGGTTATTATATGCGGTGACTGAAGCAGAAAAAGAACTTGGAGGTGGTACTGGTCAAATTAAATTGCGCTATGTATATGACCGTTTCTTAGCTAGGTTCCCGCATTTAACTACAATTATTCCTTTTGAATTATTTAGTAAATTGGTTGACTAGGCTTTAGACAAATTTAAAAGTATTTTAGAAAATAACAATAAAGTTCAAGAATACGTTTATCATAAATAAAATATATGGGGGGAGGAAATCCTCCCTTATTTTTTTGTCTATTTGACTTTTGAAAAAATTTTTGTGTATAATAACAATAGAATGAAATGTTAAGGAGGGATTGAGTTCTATGTTGCATTTCTACATTGATGGCTCTGCATTAAACAATGGAAAAGCTAATTCATCTGGCGGATATGGCATTGCTATATTTGATGATAATAATAATTTAATTGATGCTTACCAAAGCCGCGAATAGAATACAACCAATAATAGAATGTAGTTAATGGCTTGTTTAAAATCATTTTAGTTATTAAATAATAAATATAAAGGATAGAAAGCAAAAATTTATTCAGATTCCGCATATACAATTAATATTCTTACCTCTTGGATTTATAAATGGAGTATGAATGGATGGATTAATAGTAAGAAACAAATTGTTAAAAACTTTGATCTTATTCAATCTCTCTATGAATATTATAACATTAATTTTTTTATTTGTCAAATTGAGTTTGTAAAGGTCGATGGTCATTGCGGTATCATAGGTAACGAAGTTGCGGATGCCCTTGCCTCTTTTAATAAAGGGAAATTAACAGCATTAATCTTACAGAACAAGATAAACCTAGCTATTGAGTAAAAAATTTGCAAAAACAAAAAAAATATGTTATAATTTGTATAGAAATGGAAAATTAAGGAGATTTGAATGGCTGAATATAATGCGTCAACTGTAAAAACATTAGCGCCTCTTGAACATATGCGGCAATACCCTGGCATGTATATAGGTTCAAAAGACGCTGATGGATTACAGCATTTAGTTAAAGAAATTGTTTCTAATAGTATTGATGAATACTTAAATGGTGCGGGAAGCCAGATTCTTGTCCAATTAAATCAAGATGGTTCTATTTATATTGAAGATAATGGACGCGGGATTCCGCATGGTAAACATGAATCTGGTTGTTCTGTTTTACAGGCTTGTTTTGGTATCGCAAATACCGGAGGCAAGTTTGACAATGCAACAGGTGAAACTGGTTATAATACATCTGGCGGTGAACATGGAACCGGAGCTAAAGCAGTAAATGCTTTATCTACTAAATTAATTGTAACGACTTCAAATGAAGGAATAACTGAAATAGTAGAATTTAGCAAAGGTAATTTTGTTAATTATGAACAAAAGAAATGTGATAAAAATAAAACAGGATTAACAGTTCAATTTTATCCAGATCCAGAAGTATTAGAAGTTGTTACTTTTGACGGACAAAGAATTAAAACAATGCTACAAGAATTTAGTTATCTTTGTACCGGTCTTAATTTTGTATTTAAAGATAATATTAAAAATGAAGAAGAAACATATTATTCTAATAGAGGATTATATGATTTTCTTGATTATCTTTCAAAAGATAAATTAATTACTGAACCTTTTTATTTTACAAAACAAGAAGGAAAGTTTCAACTTGAAGCTATTATAGGATATAGTTCGTCTTATGGTAGTGCAATAAAAATTTATACTAATAATATTCCGCAAGAAAAAGGAACTCATTTAACTGGTTTTAAAACTGCATGGACTTCTGGATTAAATCAGTTTGCAAGAGGTGCGGGTATCTTTAAAGAAAAAGATAGCAACCTAACTGGTAGTGACCTTGATGAAGGACAGATTCTAATCTTAAACTTTAAAATGATTGATCCTGTATTTAAAGGACAGAACAAAGAGGAATTATCTTCATCAGAAGGAAGAACATATGTTCAGCGATTTACAACAGAAGCTATTAAAGAAAATGAAAATAGTTATAGTAAGAATTTTAAAATAATTATTGAAAAGGCGGTTGCCGCTCGAAAAGCAAGAGAAGCAGCAAAGAAAGCGCGGGATGCTGCAAGAAACGCAGCTCCAAAAAGTAAAAAACAACAATTCTTAAATCTTCCTACAAAACTTGTAGATTGTTGGGGGAAAAATCGTCTTGAATGTGAATTACTAATATCAGAAGGTGACTCTGCCGCAAGTGGATTAATTGAAAGCCGTAATGCAGAAAAAAATGCAGTCTTTCCTATTAGAGGAAAAATAATTGCAGCTTATAAAAATTCTATTGACAAGATTTTTGCTAATCAAGAAGTTCTTAATCTAATTAAGGCAATAGGACTGGAATTAGATTCGCAAAGAAATAAACTTATTTATGATATTAAAAAATTAAGATATGGGAAAATTTTACTTTGTGCAGATGCCGATCCGGATGGCGCTAGTATTAGAAATCTTCTAATCGAAATGTTTTGGTGGCTATGTCCTGAATTAATTTTAAACGGGCATCTTTACACTACAACACCTCCACTTTTTCGTATTACAACAAAGAAAAATGAATACATTTATCTTAAAGATGAAAAAGAATTAGAGGAATATAAGAAAAATCATAAATCAGAAAGTTTTTTAATTAACCGGAATAAAGGGTAAGAGATAGTCTGGCCCTTAGTCGCTTTTCCGCTTATCGGCGGGGTTAAAATTTAATTTTAGCTAACGAGGGAGTCTAAACTGAAAAAATTAGGGTAACACTGGTTAACCGAATTGGTATATTTTTAATATAAGATAACCAATTATATATTTTAACAGCACGATAATCTCGTGGGAAAGGAAATTTTAACAAATGAGCATGGGAATTTATAAATATACAAATAAAATTAATAATAAGATCTATATTGGGTTAAGCCGTAATATTGAACAAAGATATTTTCAACATTTATCGGCTGCGAACTCATAGGAACAATTAAAAGGAATTGATTCTGCTATTCGAAAATATGGAATAGAAAATTTTACTTTTGAAATTATTGAACTGTGTACAGAGCAATAGCTCGATGAAAAAGAAATATTTTGGATTGCTTATTATGACTCTTATAATCAAGGATATAATTTGACAAAAGGTGGAAGAAGTCTTCATGGAGAGAATCATCCAAGAAGCATCTTAACTTAGAAATAGGTATGGAGTATTAGGTAGCAGTATGCTCAAGGGATTCAAAGAAATAAAGTTTTTGCTCCATTTATATAGAAGGGCATAACTGCAAGATGCTTAAAAAAAGTTTGGGATAATGAAACTTGGATTGGTGTTCATAGTGATGTTTACACCTAGGAAAATAAAAATAAGCATAAAAATAATAGCGGTCATTCGGAAGATCAATATGGCAAATCTAGTTTAGATAGAGCAATCAAACAAGCTGATATTGATTTGTGGGTAGCAGAATTCAATTCTGGACTTACAATTAATGCTATTGCTAATAAATACCATAGAGATTATGGAACTATACAAAGATATATTAATAATCCAAAAGAAATTACTCAAGTTCAATATAGAGGCAGAGCAGTCAAAAATATAAATACTGGTCTTATTTTTAATTCTATTAGTAAAGCAGCAAAGTGGGCAGGATGTGGGAGTACAACATTGACACGTCACTTGGCAACGGATAAAATTGCAGGGAAGGTTCCTGACACTCAATAGGATGCTCATTGGATAGAATTATTCTAACCTGTATCGACTATCCTCTTTGTAGAGGAGTACAATTACTATTGATACGTAATTGGAAAAGGCGACCTATTAAAAATATTTAATAGAAGAAATAGTCAGTACCTTTAGAAATAAAGGAGAATATGTAGGCGAACAAGATAGCGAAGAGCTTGCTCAAGCGCTTATCAATGAAGACACAAGAAACATTGCACAAATTGTCGTATCTAATAAAAAAGAAACGGAAGAACTTATTGAAATTCTTCTTGGTCCATCAGTGCCTCCAAGAAGAGAATTCTTATTAAATCATGAAAATGAAGCAAATGTTTTTGATTAAAGGAGAAAGAAATGAATAATAAAACTATAGAATTAACGCAAGAATTGTCTCAAAATTTTCTTGATTTTTCTCATGAAGTTAATTATCAAAGAGCATTTGCTGATGCAAGGGATGGACTTAAACCTGGACAGCGCGCCTGTTTATGGGAAATGTATCAAAAAGGCTATAAAAGTAATAAACCTCATGTTAAATCCGCGAAAATAAGCGGCGGAGTAATCAGTAATTGGTGGCCACATTCGGATGCTGCGATTTATGAAACATTCGCCAGAATGTCTCAATCTTGGATCAATAACATACCTGAGGTTGATTGGCATGGAGCAAATGGTTCTGTCCAAATCAGTGGGGAGCCTGCAGCCAGTCGCTATACTGAAGCAAGATTATCTAAACTTGTTGAAGAAGGAATGTTATTAAATATTAATAAAAATAATGTTCCTATGAAGCCCAATTTTTCTGATGATGAGAAATGGCCAGTTGTTTTCCCTGCAATTTTTCCTCGACTATTAGTAAACGGATGTCAAGGAATCGGAAGTACCATCGCCAATGTTTGGCTTCCTAATTGCTTCTCGGAAGTAGCTCAAGTTATTGAAGAATATTTGACCACAGGTAATATTAATTATAATTTACTTGCTCCCTCTTTTCCAAGTGGCGGAATAATTATTAATAAAAATGATATTAAGACAATTTATACAACAGGAAAAGGAAAAGTGATTCTTCGTGGAAAAGCAGAAATTAAAAACAATATTATTATTATTACAGAAATTCCATATCAAGTATATGTAGAACCTTTAATTGATGAAATTAAAAAATATGCGATAGAAGAAAATAGTAATATTGAAAGCGTATTAAATAAAAGTAGCAAAAAAATTTGCATCGAAGTAGAATGCTCTGGGAATCCAGAATACGTATTACAACAATTATACAAAAAGACTAACTTACAAAAAATTTATAATGCTAATCAATTTGCGCTTACAGAAGATGGAACCCCTAAGTTATTAAATATTGAAGAATATTTAAAAATTTATGTAAAGCATAATATCACTTGCATTTTAAAAGAAACTAAATTTGATTTAGACAAAGCCGAAAATAGGCTTGAAATTGTAAATGGCTTACTTCGCGCTCTTGAAGACATTGATAATATTATCGCATTAATTAAAAAGTCTGAAAGCGCGGCGGCCGCCAAAGAAAACCTAATTGAAAAATATCAGTTTACAGAAAATCAAGCAAAGGCTATTCTTGCGATGAAGCTTTCTTCTCTTGCAAGACTAGAAAAGGTAGAACTTGAACAAGAAGCAGAAGAACTTAAAAACAAAATTAATGATCTTCAAAATATCCTTGCGAATAAAACCCGCCAAAAAGATATTCTTAAAAATAGACTTGCAGATCTTGTAAAAAAGTACGGAGATTCACGCAGAACCGAGCTTTTAAATATTGAAATTCCAAAAGAAGAAAAAGAAGTTGAAGAAATAATCCCAGAAGATGTTGTAGTTATTTTAACTCAAACAGGGGACATTAAACGTATTCCTAAAAATGCTTTTAAAGTTCAAAGAAAAAATGGTAAGGGCGTCAAGAGCAAAGATGAAGCTATAATGTCAACAATAGCAACAAATACTGTTGATAATTTACTTTTGTTTACTAAAAAGGGAAAAATGTTTAAGATCCTTGTTAATGATCTTCCTGTGGGAACTAATGCTTCAAAAGGAACAAATGTCAGATCATTAATTAACTTAGAAGATGATGAAGTCATTGCAATCACGTCACTTGTAAAGAGTACTACTGCAAAATATGTTGTATTCTTTACAAAACAGGGTTTAATGAAAAAGACTTTGCTTGATGAATACACCTCAGTAAAAAAGAGTTGCGGCATTGCAGCAATTAAATTAAAAGAAGGAGATTCTATTGCAAATGTAGAGTTCCTTAATGAAGAAGATGTTTTAGTAATCACTAAGAATGGTATGGCAATTCATTTTGAAAGCAAGAGTGTTAATCCAATAGGAAGAGTAACTGCTGGGGTTAAAGCAATTAAACTTGATGAAGATGATGAAGTAATTGTAGGATTACCAATTCATTCAAATGAAGATGTTATTGGTATTTTCTCAAGTAAGGGATATGGGAAGAAAACTTCAATTAAAGAATTTACAACACAAGTGCGGGGCGGAAAGGGTTTAATTATTTATAAGCCGACTGCTATATATGGTCATGTTGCGGGAGCCACAGCAATTCAGGATTCTAACGCGGTACTCCTAGCTGGTCAACCGTCTTCTATCTGCGTTTCCGCAACAGATATTCCTTTAGCAACAAGAACAAGTTATGGTAATATCATGATTAAATCTAATATTGTTTCTGTTGTGAAAATTTAAATATGGGGCTTACCGCCCCATATTTGCTTTTTATAAAAAATTATATTATAATATAATATAAAATCAAAAAGGAAGAAAAAATAATGACAATTGCAGAAGCTAGTTATAAAATAACAGAACTAATTAAAAAATTAAATACTTACACAGAAGCATATGATAATGGACATCCTCTTGTTTCTGATAAAGAATATGATGATTTATATTTTGAATTAGAATCTTTAGAGAATAAATATAATCTTGTTTATCCTAATTCACCTACTCAAAATATCCATTGGAATATTCTTTCTAAGTTAGAAAAGGTAGAGCATAACCATCCTATGCTGTCTCTTGATAAAACAAAAGATATTGTTGAATTAGCAAAGTTTTTTGGCGGAAAAGAATTTGTTTGTATGTTTAAAATGGATGGTTTAACTCTTTCTCTGCTATACGAAGATGGAGAATTAGTTAGAGCAGAAACCCGCGGCAATGGGACAATAGGAGAAGATGTAACACATAATGCGAAGGTAGTTAAAAATATTCCTCAAAAAATTCCTTGCAAAGAAAGACTAGTTATTGATGGGGAAATCATTTGCCGCAAAGATGATTTCCAAAAGTTTAAAGATGATTATAAAAACCCTCGTAACTTCGCGGCGGGGAGTATTAGACTTCTTAACGCGCATGAATGTGAGGAACGTAATCTAACTTTTGTTGCGTGGGATTTAGTTGAAGGACTGCAAGAAGATGTTGTTAGATTTCAGCAAAAATTATTTAAATTGGCAAATTTAGGCTTTACTGTTGTCCCATATACCATTTCTGATAATGTTGAAGAAGCATTAGATGCAATGGATTTTGAATTAGATTATCATGATATTTATCCTACTGATGGATATGTATTTAAATTTTCTGACCTTGAATATGGAGAAGCTCAAGGTCGTACGGAACATCATAGAAAAAATGCAATCGCGCTGAAGCTATATGATGAAACGTACGAAACAGAGCTTATAAACATTGAGTGGACCATGGGAAGAACATCTCTTCTTACTCCTATTGCTATTTGTAAACCAGTTGAAATTGATGGTGCAGTTATAGAAAGATGTTCTCTTCATAATGTTAGTGTTATGACGGAATTGCTTGGAGAATGTCCATATGTAGGGGAGCCGCTAGAGATCGCAAGAGTGAATCAAATTATTCCTCAAGTATATAAAGCCGGACCTAAATATGATTATTTAACCGTTATTAAAAATAAATTATCTCCATTAAATAAAATTGAATATTGTCCAATTTGTAATTCAAAAGTAGAATACAAAACAAGTTTTGATGGAGTTACTAATGCCTATTGCGGGAACCCCCTATGCGAAGGGGCTCTTATTAATCGACTGGATCATTTCTTTGGAAAGAAATCTCTTGATGTAAAAGGGTTATCAAAAGCAACATTTGAAAAACTTATTGCATGGGGATGGATTGAAAAGATTGAAGATGTCTTTACTCTTGGAGAGAATCATTGCGGCGATTGGATAAATAAGCCTGGGTTTGGTCAAGCATCTGTAATGAAAATTCTTAATGCTATTGACAATGGGAAGAAAACAACTTTATCCGCCTTTATCTCAGCAATTGGAATTCCCCTTATAGGTCAAACTAATGCCAAAGAATTAGCAAAGAAATTTAAAACATATGATGAATTCCGCATAGCAGTTGATGACCCTGATTATTCTTTTACTTCAATTTATGGTTTTGGAATTGAAATGAATAATAGTCTTAAAAAATTTGATTATGCGGAAGCCGATAAATTAGTTACTTATCTTACTTTTGATATGCCCGCCGCAACAGAAAATGGGAACAGCCTTACAGGAATGAATATAGTTATCACAGGCAAATTATCTACAAATAGAGATAGCTTTAAAAAACTTATAGAAGAACATGGCGGGAAGGTGACTTCCGCAATTAGCTCAAAAACTTCGTTGCTTATTAATAATGATATCAATAGTACAAGTTCTAAAAACAAAACTGCGAAAGAGCTTGGGATTCCTATTGTGTCTGAACAGCAGTTTATTAACGACTATCTTTGATAACTTTAAAAATTTTTAGTATAATAAAATGTAATAAAAAATTAAAAGTTAAAAATGCTTTTTGACTTTTTAAAAATTTTTTAGTATAATAAAATAGATGATAAAGAAGAAATAAAAATTCATCGAAAAAATATTTTTTAAATTAAAAGGAGAAAAGAAAAATGCTTAAGGAAAATAGTAGACTTGTTTATGATTTTGTGAAGAACCATGATGGTGAAGATTTTACGGCTCAGGACATTGCTGATGCTACCGGTCTCGGCGTGAAGACTGTAAATGGCATTGTTACCTCTGCTTTCCAGAGACACAAGGATAAGGATAAGAATGAGGTTCCGCTGATGATTCGTGTCCCTGCGGAAATTGAAGATCCTGTTACCAAGCTTCATAAGGCTGTTAAGTTCATTCAGCTTACGCCCGAGGGACGCGCTTTCAATCCCGACGAAGACTAATATAAGAGCTGTATTTAAATAAGGGGTAGGTACTAATATATCTACCCTTTATTTTACGACTAATATGATGACATTAATTATTTCAATTATATTTATATTTTTAGGTTTATGTGCAATTGCGATAGGTTTTGTTTTGTTTTATAAAGCAAATCAATTAAAAATTTAGCATGACTAGTAGCAATAGTTAATAAATCAACATTTAAGAGACGAAACCAAATCATGGCAAAATGCTTTATATGAAGCACAGGTATAGTATAATAAAAATAAAGAATAGTTATAGAAAAGCAATGACATTTGGAAGAAAAATAAAGAAGAAGAACTACAAACTTGGCTAACTGAAAAACAAAATTATTATCAACAAAGAGCGCAAAGTTCATAGGCATATTCTGAATAGCGTATTGAATAGGCAAACCAACAATTTAAAATGTATCAAGAGTAGATTCAAAAAGAAAAAGAAGCTGCTAATAAAGAATTGGAAAAAATTAAATCTTCTCTTACCGCGGGAATCGAAGCTAATTTAAGATAGCAATAGAAAAAAGAAAAAATTAATTTTTATAAAATATCTATTAATGAAGCAGATATGGCAGACATCCAAATGCTAGAAAATTTAAAGCTATCTTTTAGAAAACCTGTTGTTCTAAGTAAACTTATATGGTCACAGTATTTTCAAAAACAAGTTACTTAGTTATGCGATAGACTTACTGGTAAGAAAACTATTTGTGGTATTTATAAAATTACAGACTTGCTTACATAGCAATGTTACATCGGGCAAAGCGTGGATATAAGCTAGCGCTTTAAATCCCATTGCAAATGCGGGCTTGGGATAGATGCTCCTGCAACCAATAAATTATATAATACAATGCAAAAAGATAAATTATGGAATTTTACTTTTGAAATATTAGAAGAGTGCCCACGCGAGCAACTAAATGAGAAAGAGGCATTTTGGATCAATATGTATCAAAGCAATGTTTTTGGTATGAATGGGAATAAAGGAGTAAATAAATGAAATTTGAAAATACAGAGGTTTGGGGATTTTAGGCCGCTCTTCGTGGGATGAGAAATCCTAAAAATAGTTGGTAGAAAAATGATACTATTATTTATGATGAAGACACCTCTTCTTTTGATGAAGGACAAAATCTTGGTAATACTCCAATGTGTGTATATATCGGCCCGAATGATATGAAACTTGCTCAAACCCTTATTAAAGCTGGACCCGAACATAGAAAATTTCTTAGACAAATTTTTGTTACTGTTGATATTACAGCTCCACTTTATTGGTATTAAGATCTACTTCTTTCTGCCAATGAAATGCTTTTCCTACTTATCGGTAGGGGTCACTAATATTTAGTGGCTAACGGGGAACCACCCATTGGAATCCCGTGGGAAACTTTTATAAATTATTAAAATTTTTGGTCAAAATCAAATTATTCGTATCCTCTATTTTTTATATATATTAGAAACAAATAGGAGGATTATTATTATGAAAGAAAAACAGGTAAGACAATCAAAGCCGAGAGTTGATTTAACTGGTAAAAAATTTGGAAAATTAACTCCGTTATATTATATAAAAGGCGGTAAATGGCATTGTAAATGTGACTGCGGAAATGAATGTGATGTAGACACAAGAAATTTAAATAGTAATCATACTCAATCTTGTGGCTGTTTAGTTAAAGAAAAAGCAGCTAACAATGCTATAAATATGATAGGCTATGAAGATGATAATTTCAAAGTTTTAGAACGAGATGGTTCATCACCTCAAGGAATTGCTTATTGGAAATGTTTATGCAAACATTGTGGAAATATTTTCACCACAAAAGGTAGTAACATTCGTTCTGTTGGAATTCAATCTTGTGGTTGTCAACATTCTAAAGGTGAACAAAAAATTACAAAAATGTTAATTGATGAAGGATGCACTTTTTCGACTCAATATACCTTTCCTGATTTAATTGGAGTAGGCGGAGGTAGATTAAGATTTGATTTTGCCATCTTTTTAAATAATCAGTTAGATTGTCTTATAGAATATAATGGCTTACAACATTATGAAAAACCTCAAGGAAAATGGGGTGAAGAGTGGGAAAAATTAATTGAGAATGATAAAAGAAAAAAAGAATACTGTGAAAAACATTGTATTCCATTAAAAGTTATAAAATATGACCAGGATTTTACAATTTTAGATTTAATATAATTTATAAAAGAACCTGTAGAGACTATCCCCTATGCCTTATAGGGCGGGGGAGTAGGGGTATTATTGATACGTACCTAGGTTTTAGGAAACGAAGCCTATGAAAACCGAAATGGCATCCTCTTATATAAGAGTAAAAGATAGTCCAAAAATGGGAAAGAAATGGACACTTATAAAATCGGCACAGTCGCTAATAGTACGTCAACTATGCATAAGTTAACAAGCAAACCAATCACCCTTGATTGTTTTGAGACAGATGATTTTAATTCAGATTTAGTTTATTATACTGAACCAAATCCATATTCTGATGTTTATATTGAAATGGAAAATACAACAGGTATGCTGTCTGATATTATAATTGAACAACTTGAATTTCTTCGTCAAAAATATCTTGAAACAAAAGATAAGAAATATTGGAAATAGCTTGTGCGGTGGCTTCCTTAGGGATGGCTTCAGACTAGAACTTGGACAGCAAATTATGAAGTCATTCGAACTATGGTTCATCAACGATAGATGCATAAATTAAATTAGTGGAGCGGTTTAGATGATCCATCTAAAAATAATTTTATAAAATGGGCTAAATCATTACCCTATGCTAATGAATTTATTTTTAATTGAAAAATAAAAAATAAAATGTTATAATATAATTATAAAATGAAAATTATGTTATAGAGGAATAAAAAATGAAGCTTGAAGGAAATAGAAAAGAAAAGTTTATACAAATGCTTGAAAAAG
>Ga0326512_10000097_pt1 | contig 70245 bp, 107 predicted proteins | sample 1_2617_0518_D_FD_203652 | JGI IMG/M metagenome (GOLD analysis project Ga0326512, IMG submission 203652) | Bovine rumen microbial communities from UC Davis, California, United States - 1_2617_0518 | ecosystem: Host-associated > Mammals > Digestive system > Stomach > Rumen | place: USA...
TTGTGGTTATATTGCACCGACCGCCCTTCTCTTGCACTATGTTACTGACCTCATGTGCCAATCTGTCACCGCCTGCGTTTGACTCAAACTCGCATTGTTGCATTTTGTGATTGACGATTATGTTTGAAAGGCGTTCATACTGTACGCCATAATCCGTGCTATCGTCACATATGCAATCCACAAGGTAATAATCATTGTCATACTGATAGAACACGGGTAATACCATGAAGTCGATACCTTTTGACTTTGTATCACACACTCCCAAAATGGCATCTGGTTCACGCTCCGGCAGTTCTGTATATCGCCTCAAATCATCTTCGTGATACAACAATCCTTCACGTTCTATCGGGTCATTCTTATAAAGGCAACGATAAGACACATCATCCATTGTTTTTTCCTGATCTTGAAAAAACTCTACCGAAAAGCCGTTATACTCATAGTCAAAATTGCTCTTACCCGTATCTGGGTCAATATCAGGTACCGCTATAAATCTCACCCTATCTGACCCCTCATATGCTCGTTGTAATCTCCCTATTACATCGTGAACACTCCATCGGGTCGCTATATGTATCTCCTTGCAGCCATCCATTTTTCGCTGTCTTGCATCTACGGAATATACGCCCCATAGCTTATCAAGTGTGTTTTTGTTTAGAGCCTCCTCCAGTTTTCCGATAAGATCATCCACAAACAAAAATTTATTCGCTCTAACCTTACCTGCATTCTCTGATCCAACAGATGAAGTTTGCAATGACGGAAAAGGCTTGTATTTCCCTACGTTAAACTGCCCCATCTTTGCGTTTGTGCTTGTTACTTGCAAATCAGGAAATATATCATTCCATAGGTACTCATCACTATTTGTAACTATGTCTAAAACACCGTCATAGTACATTCTTGTGATATCAGAACTATGCGAGAAAAACAGATTAAACATATCCGGGTACCACCCGATAACAGCAGAATTAAAAAACTTCTCCGCTGTGGTTTTTTGCGTTGAAGGAGGCATGGATATTGTCAAAATGTCTAACTTGTCATCTATCATATCCTGCAACGCCTGAATAATGCCTATTTTCAAAAATTGTCTACGTTTCGGAAGATAAAAGCGGTCTTTTGCTTCTCTGTTTTTCTCAAGATACAAAAGATAACTGTCAAATACCCTATTTTGTGCTTCGATGAGTAACAAATCAAAGTAATCATCTATGGCATCGTATGTTTGCCCGTTCTCCCTCATGTACTCATATAACGCCCACACATCACCGCCGTTTGTAGCATTGTGAATGTGCTTTTCTATGATATGTTTGCCAAACCTTGACAATACAAGTCCGTATTCCCTATCGTTCTCAATGGATATTGCAGTCTGAACAGCCTGCACAAGATAGCCGACAACCGCATGATTATAGCCGTTATCAGCCAAATAAGACGTATATTCTTTTGAACGTGTTAATAATTCTCTTGAAACCATAAAAGGGCGCACCTCATCCAAGACACGCCCTTATGTGTGTTACGGCAACGCCCTCATGTTACCGCCTACCACTATTTATAATCACTCTGGCATCTGCCTGTCTGTGGGATTATCCACCGACTTTGAAGTAATTACCTCGCTATCACTTTCCGCCAAATCCGTTTTTATTTATTTTTTGTTACAACAGTATCAGCACCTTGTACTGTAACCCATCCATGTTTAAGACGAGCCTCCGCTTCGATTTTTTTAATAAGTTCAGGCGTGATAGACTTAGATATCTCTTTATTCGCATCCGCCTCACCTTTAGCCTCTGTAATCTTTATCTCAGCTTCATTTTTGGCTTTAATCAACTTAGTTTCAGCTTCGACTTTGGCGGTCTCCTGCTCTACTTTAGCCTGTGCCGCCTTCTGCTGTGCCTCGATACGATTATTGATAGCCTTCTTTAGCTGTGTATCGGGGTGTACGTCTATAATAGACGCGTCCAAGATCTCCATTCCGAACTGTTTTTCAAACTTTTCATTTAAGTATTTCGTCAATTCGTTGTTTATTTCGGCTCGGTTTCCTGAGTATAGATCCATTAACGATTTTGATGTTGTAACTTCGGATACTTTTGACTTAAGAACTGTTCTAACTCTATCATTTACAATAGATTGTCCATCTAGTCCTTTAAACTTTTTATATGTCTCAACTAACGTTTCTGGTTTAAATCTGTAAGACATTTGAAAACTTACAGCAATTGTAGCATTATCAGAGGACGTTACTCTGAAACTTTCGTCCTTTTCACTTCCTTCTCTCTTATCCTTTGTAAGCAAAAGCTGTTCATTACCTACCGTGAACTCCTTAACCTTCTTTGTCGGAGACACCAAATGCCAACCTTGTTTAAGAGTGGTCTTTTGAACACCTCCGTTCATGGAATAGACCACTCCCTCGTAGCCAACTGGGATTTTCTCTATACAGAAAACTACTCCTATAAGTGCTATGACTAAAACAATAGCCACTATTATTCCGCCAAAAAATCCATAATCATCTCTATCCATTTTTATTCCTCCTTTTCTTCCTTTTCTTTTTTCTCTATATTCATTTCATCCATAGCATCTTCCCATAGTCCGTTTATGAACCAACCTATAGGCTTAAAGATCACTGATAGAAGAAGCCATAGAACGAATATAAACAATATTATTAAAATCCAAAACACGATATTCATTTTGCTATCACTTTCCGCCTAAACTCCGAAATTGTTATCCCCTTCGCTGTCTTGCGTATCTCGCAATCCATCCCCTTGTTCAGGGCTTTCGCTATCACTTCCGCTTTGCTCTCTATCAATGTTTTCATTTCTGTGTCTCGGGGGTCTGATACCATCATATAACATATCCTCTACTAATTGCATTGCTCTGTTTAGCCCTTCGGCGTATTCGTATCTCTGTGACTTGCAAGCATGATACCAATTTGAATTTATCTCTCTGTAAAGCACTTTAAGGATAGATTTATTCTCATGTTCCGCTTGTGCTTTATACATTTTTCTGACCGCTTCATATTCTTCTTGTTTAATGTCGTACCAATCCGATTTTATGGCAACGCCATTAGAAAAATACTTGCCGTCAATGTATCCATCAAAGAAAAACTCATGCAACCGCTTCTTTAGCGTGGGTACGGAAATCTCCACCAACTTTGCAAAGTCTTTTTGATTTATTTTTCTATCACGGGTGTATAGGTTGTATGCTTTGATGAATTGATTGTAGTCCATCTTTTTGCCACTATATACACATTTGTGACCCTTTTTAAATCCCTGTTTTTTTCGCTGTTCGTCTGTCATTCATTCGCCTTTGTATATCTCACAATGATACGCCATGTCCTTTTTTCGTTAGCATTAAAAAATGTGTCGCTGTTTATCCAGATATAAGTATCATCAACAAGCCATTGGAACGGTATATCTTTTCCAAGTGTATTTGCACCGCCTGTTGCGTTCATCCATGCGCCGTTTGATCTGATAAGGTTTTCATCACGGAAGTATGCCTCCGCTACAAATATATCGTCTGTATCCTCTATCCCATGAATAATGCCATTTGTACGAATATTGCTCACCATGACATTGTTTACGGTTATCATGCGCTGATAAAGGTATCTGCGTCCAAACCTGCCTATCTTGACCTCTTCTTCCGCATATACAGTACCCGAATTAAACGTAGCACCTTCCAAGGCATCGAACACCGCGCCGGACGTTACAAGCCTGTCATCATCCTCTGAAACAACGTCAATCATATCTGCCGATACTGTATGTGTATCAGGGTTATAATCAATGCCGTTCCCGAAGTTGTAGCTTGTCACCTCTACGCTTTGAACATCACCTTCCGTCATTTCAACAGGCTCGTCATCCTCTGTTTCCATGTTGATGTTATCGCCATCATCCAACGTCAAATCAATCATAGCTGATTTCCTCATCTTTTAAGATTTCTCCTACGGGCTTTTCAACAATCTTCGTTGCTATCGTAGTGCCGTCACTAAATATAGCGCGCAACTGGATACGAACCATTGTTCCCGTACTCATCTGCAATGTTTCAGCCTGCGTCAATTTTGCTACCAACGTGCTAACAGGGCTTAGACCTGCTTCAACGGTAACGTCTAAATCATCCTCTGTCTTTTCAAACAGCGTCTTTCCATTCTGCGCATAGGTCAGATATATCTTTGCGTCTGTTAAATCAACACCTGTCACGGTAAACGTGTTTGTAGGTGTAGTGCCTCTAATCATCTTTGTACCTCCATCAATCCCACCTCAAATAACTTCCGGGTGGATTTTTAGGTTTTCTGCGTGTCATTTTGGGTCTTACTATCAATCCCGGCGGTATCCCCTCAAAACTTGCATACATAGGCTTTCCGTCCGTGAAATACACTCCGTCTAACTTATGCTCGGGGTCTTCAAACAACTTCTTCATCCGCTTTGACATATTGGGGATTGACTTAATGCCACAACGCCTGCGGAACTCTGCCGTATTTATCAGCCCGTCAGCCCATAGCTTGTAAGCATCCATAAATACTTTAGGATCCATCTTCACTCCGAAATATGTTTGCTTATGTCCTTTCAACCTTTCGGACATATTTTTTTTCTGTTCTTCCGTATACGACCATTTTTTACCCATATCAAAACCCTTTTCCTGATACTTCGTATACCGTTTCAAAACCTTCAAACGCTTTATGGATTTCCATAAATTCCTCTTCGGCTTTTTCGTTGCTTTCAAACACGCCTATCGCGCCTTTTGACAATGGTGACCTATAACAAATCGTGTCATCCTGTACCCATATCTCACAATCCAAGAAATTTATTGATAAACCATCCTGTGTGATTATCTTCATCTTGTACCCCACATCACAAACATATTGATTATCAGTATCATTGCCAAATATATATCTATCTTCTGTAACCTTGTGTTTTCTTCGCTGTCAGCCATCATTGCATAGGTCACACACGCCACGACTAGCAGTATGTCCACGGCAGTTGCCAAAAGCCGTAACACGTCATATATCATCATTTTCAATCAACCTCTGTTTCTTGCACACTATCGGGCGGTTGCGAAACCGCCCTTAACAGCCAAATGCTAATAGTGCTAGGAGAAAAAAAACAAAAAAAGCAGTACATACGCTACGGGGAGGATTTGAACCTCCGTTACAATTTCCTAACCGCAGCTTGTGCGTTTCAGAAAGACAGACAGCCTATAACACCGAAAGACAGGCAAACAGCGTTATCGTACACCGCCCTAATGTTTCTGCATTGTCATTCTTCGTGAGGAATCCGCCACTCTCACATCAGCCGGGCGCGACCCGGCACCACCTGAGATTTCACACTACCAAATCCCCGACTTCAACCCTTGTGGGCTTGTCGTTATCCTTTATGACCCTCATTCCAAGGATTTCCGTACCGCCCTCAATGTATCGCCTGGAATATTGATTTTTTATCTCGCTCAACACCTCATATCCAAGGATTATGCTTTTCGGTTCCTTGCCGTATTGCATAATATACAGCTTACGCTTTTTGTTTATCTTTTCCTGTACGTCCATCTTTTTCCACTTCTATTACCTTGCCAATTACTGTCTGCATTATCTTTAGGTTTGTAGGCGCAAATGTTTCAGACAAGAAATATAACATATCGCCCGAATACTCGTTTTCGTGTCCAATAAACTTCTCTAGGTTTCTCATGTAGGACAGGCATCTTTCATGCGCTTCTAATATCCTCCCGAAACGCAGATAGATTGTTGCGCCCATCATATCAAGTTGTGCCGTGGCAACTACACCATAATCACCATGCACGAATTTTTTATATGCCTTTAGCGCATCTTCCCACTTGGATTGCATCAAATCTGCCATTATCCGACAGGCTATGAACAGCCCCGTTATATTCTTGAAATAGTGCCTGTTTTCGCTCGTCAGTTTCGTTTTTGACGCAAGCCCTATATACTCTTCACTTAACGTGCGCAACGCGTCATAATCGCCCATAACGCCGTATTCCTGCACTATCTGAATCCACCATCTGGGTTGCATTGGCTCTTTGGCTATCATCTGTTCTATCAGGCGTATGTTGCGCTCGAAATGAAGCCTTTTTTGTTTTTCGGAATCAAAAATATACCCCGTATGCCCTAAAACCGCCTCTAATGCTTTCGGGTCTCCCGTCACGGGATAAAACCGCTCATGTATCGCACCGACAAATGATATTTCATCCGTTAAACGGATCATCCTTGTGACCCATGCTTCGCCAAATTTGGTTAATTCATGGTTTTCATAGTTCAAAACCTTTATGTCACACCAATGATACCGCTTGCACTCGTCAGATTTTAAGAAATCTATTATCGGCTGTGCGTCAACGAACCACTCATCATCATCAACATACAGAAACCACTTGGAATCCGCAGCTTTCAAACCTACGTTTCGTGCTTTTGAGAAGTCGTTCTCCCACTCAAAATCTATAATCTTATCAGCATACCGCTTTAGTACACTCATAACATCACGATTTTTTGTTGAATCCGTGTTCACAACGATTATTTCTGTGTCTAAAGCCTCTTTTAGTGGCCTGAATGACTCCAAACACCGCTCTATTGTCTTTTCACGACCACTTGACAGTATGGATATTGCTAAATCGTGCATATCTTAACGCCCCGTTGACCCAAATCCATCTGTTTCGCGCTTCTCATCGCTTAATATCTTTATTCCGTCAAAATGTATCGCACACGGAATTATGATCAGCTGTACTACCTTATCCCCGGCGCAAAAAGCATAATCCTTATCTCCCAGGTTATACAGTTTTACGTTGATATGACCTGTGTAACCTGCATCTATCGTACCGCCGCATGATACGATGTCATGCTTTACGTTCAGCCCTGACTTGCTTTCAAGTTTGCCGTAATATCCCACGGGTATATCACACATTATCCCCGTGTCTATCGTTACGCTACCGCCTTTTGGTACTACTATCGCATATGGCGCACGCAAATCAACACCTGCATCCTCATAATGCCCTTTGACGGGTGTAAACGCCCATTCCTCTTTCCGTATCGTTATCAGCTTGTCTTTACAGCACATTCTGCCCTCCTGAATGTTCGTAAAACTTTAAATCCCTCTCATAGTCTATGTCACACGTATAGTCATTTATCACCGTGTAATTCGTGTAATCTATGACGTTTATACGCGTTTTCTTTATCACCTGCCACAACTCCCACATGATAGGCCTGCGTGCAAACAACCCATCATCTTGCAACTGCTTTGTTTCTGCTACCGCATCCGACAAGTGCTTATTGTTTACCACCTTCAACGCGAACGGTTCAGCCCACTCTTTCGGGTAATTGTCCGCAAATGGCGGCGCACTCGCAAAAAACTCTATATCATCCGTTTCGGTTTCAATTATCGTCTTTATCGCCTCTGGCGAATAATACACATCCCCAAACAGATAACACACGGGATATTCTGCCGGATAAAACGCATCAACCCAATACCCGTAGTTATTCTCCTGTTTGTCCGTCCAATACCTGTTTCGGTGCCGCAATATCATTACACCCAGGTCATTAAAATCCCTACTGTTCGTGCTTATTGCTATATCATCTATGCCATTCTCACGTAACAGCCTTATCGTTCGACTTATCAGCGTTTCACCATTCACCTTGAACAATGCTTTCGGTAACAGCAAATGCTTATAGTTTCCTCCGCACATGATGATGTATTGCATCTACCTGTTTGCCCTCCACATCACTATCAACTGCATTATCCCGACTACCAGTATCGCAAATGAGAAATTCCCCTTCGCCATTTCCGACACGATTACATCAATCATCCTCAACAATCTCAAACTCTCCGTAGTCACCGCCGACCATCTGCCACACCTCATATGCCGTGTCCTTGCTATGCGTCCGAAACAACTCTGCATCATACGCCTTGCCATCCTCTAACGCATATTGCCTGAAATTCTTCCGGCTCGTGTATACCGATTGCGTCCTGTCTTTACTCCGTATCGTGTATGTCATTCCACGCCACCTCTCATGAAGCAACACTCTAATACCGTCAACGTCAACTCAAACGCCTGATCTTCATCAAACCCGGCTTTGATGTACGACCTGTATATCTTATACAGCTCCTGTGCAGATGCGTCATGTTCGTTTATCGGCTCTGCACTGCCATTCATCGCCCGTCTGATTAACCTGTTGAAATCGTCCATATTCTCTCTATCCTTCTTTTTCGCAATGGTTGTAAATATCCTCTGTTACCGCATTCCGTGTCATGGTTATCTCTACCCCACTTGCAGCATCAACCGTGGTTATCATAACCCGTCTCTCTGTCCAGGACGGCAAATCCTTGGCTACTCGTATATCCGTTTTATCATCCTTAAACGGATATATCTTCCTCATCAGCTTTATCGTGTTCCGTAGTTCCGTTATCGTCATCTTCATTTACTCCTTGCCCGTACTTCCACAACTTCTTCTGGCTCCACCCTGCCGTTACATACCGCCTCTCTAACTTTACTTCCGGCACAGAGTCTACATCAACAGAAATTATTATATCTATACCCCTCATAGACCTGTTATTCCCAACCAAATCATCAGCGTTATCCAAAATATACTCTGCCGACTCTTTTACAAACTTTACTAGCGTTTCTCTATCTGCTGAATATGTTCCCCCTGTTATTCTTGCCATAACTCTTATATCCTCTGTTTGGTGTATCGTTTTAAGTGTTTTTTATACACTACCCCTTTTTGTTTTGAGTTTATTTGGGGTGCTAAGTGAGTGCCGGGAGGCTATCCCCTGCAAGGGTGACCCCACCCCGTAAAAATCGGCTTGTTTTCAGGCTTGAAAGCCGTTTTTATATCTATCTTTCGGATAAATAGCAATTTATCCGCTAAATACAAAAAGTTAAATCAACAGGAGAAACCAACGCCACACCCCTATTGTTTAAAGGCTTTTTCTGGCATTGTGGGAAGTTTATAGCCCTCTGTCGCAGTTTTTTCACTCGTTAAACTTGCGTTTTTGATGGCTCCCAGGTCGGGCAATTGATCAGCTTCAAGAGCAACAACGCGTTTTGTTTCCCTGGTAACTCCGGGCATGTTCCAGCCGTATTCATGGTTCAGGATTCCAAGTATTCCTACGGGGTTACGTTTAGCCGTTGTAAGTATGTCTGTTAGGCTATCATGACGAGATTGTTTTATCGTTTTGGCGAAATCAGAGTAAATTTTACTTACGGTATTATCCCCTAACCAGTAATACAGCTCATCATAAGACATACCACAAAGACAACTAAAACCCTTAAAAGATACAGCTTTATCATAACAATCGCATAAATAAATATATAAATCTAATAACACTTTTAAAGCATCAGGATTATAATATAATTTATTCATGGTGTTACCGTATTTAGCCATAACGCTATAATCAGGATTAACAGCTTTAAGACTAGGATTAGACATAAATAATTTACGTCCAATAGTTTTTAATACGGCGTTAAATTGTGTTTGTGGCGCTGTGGTTAGATCAGGTATACGTAATTCATCACATACAGAGTCTATATAATATCTAATGGATTCTAACCAACTGTCGTATAAATCCATAATGTCGACATTATCAGGGCTGCTATTGCTGCTATTTAATTTATTCAAGTTTGGCAGATTATCCGCAGAAATTGCACCCATGAAAAAACCCCATATAACACACTTGTTTGTTACTTGTCAACTGTCATGTTTTCCATTTGGTTTGCTGTCGCTCCGCTTCTCATCATGTGCGAGCCGTCAAACGCCGGGAAAAAATAAAAGCCCTGCTACACACCCAGGGCATAAACCCCAAGTATATAACAAGGCTTTTCACGTCTTGCATATCGACTAAGGCACCCGAGACAATCCCGAGCGGCGCACCGTAGCACGCCCAAAAGGCAGCCGATTTATGTTTGTTGATTGCATTATAAAACCAACTTTGCAAAATGTCAAACATTTATTTTTTGGCATATGCAAAAAGTTGCGACAGGCGGCACAGAAACGCGCCGCGCCAAATCAGGGCAAAACAGACCGCTAAAAGCATTTGACGCAATCAGGAACGCCCCAAATGATATTATCAATCAAACGGCACCCGGTCGGGATCGTTTCGTTTTTCTTCTTCCCTATCTAACCATTGTAGAACCATTTTAGAAATATCAGCGGTTTTATATCCTAAATCTTTTATGCGTTCCTTTGTTCCCATGGGTAATGTTAAATTTAAAAAGTCGTGTTTACTACGGTAATTATCCACCGCCTTTTTGGTATAGCTTTTAGTTTTTGCCATTCTTTACACCTCATTTATATAATTGTTATATATCGCTTTACATATCTGATTATATAACCATATCTAAAGAACGTCAATATATTTTTATATATCCCACTATATAACATGATAATATCAGGATACACAAAAACGCCCCATTATATAGAAGAAAAAAGCACAACATAATGAATATAAAAATTTATATAAAAATTTATATAAATAGTATTGACAAACACTATAACAAGATATATAATCATATCAACAACAAACAACAAAGCACCGCACCGAAACAAGTACAGACCAGAGACGAGCCAAAGCGCCGGAGCTGATTTAGGAAAGCAAGGTAAGCGGCAAACAAAGAAGGGAGAAAAGATCATGGCAGCAATCGCAAGAAAAGAATTAAACAACGAACTAAACGGAGTAGAAATATATTTTACAGTATACCCCTTACAGGGCACAAAAGACACATTAAAAAAGAACGGTTTTAAATGGAATCGCCGTAAATCTTGCTGGTATGCAAAGCAGACCCCTGCAACAATTGACATTGCTAATATCTGCGAAGATACCACTATTACAGAATATAAGCAGATCGCAAAGCAGACAGGCGAAACCGTAACAGAGATTGACGCGCCCAAGAAGGCAACCGCCCCCAAGAAAGCAACAAAAGCCCCCGTATCAATCAACCTTGATAATTTGGGCAAAAATACGCCGAGCTTGAGCGGTGCCGAGCTTGCAAAGGCAATCAGGGAAGACCTAAAAAAAAGAGGCGTTAAGGGCGTAACGGTAAGAAGTCGCAAAGTGACACATGAAACAGGCATAACAGTAACAATCAAAGCTACTGCGGAAGACTTCGCAAGCGTTGAGGAAATGAAGAAGCGTTATACCTTCTCCCATTTTGAGTGCAGGGCGTTAAGTACACACGGATATTTCAACGGCGAAAAATGGGTATATGAAAATGAATACAGCCAAATGACAACCGACGAAAAACACGCAGAATATAAAAAATTTATTCTCTACAATGGCGCAAAATCTGATATAAACATACATTATCTCATTGATAACAGGGCGGATTATTGGAACCTGACAACCGCTTTTTATAACAAGGTTGTTGCAGTGTTCAAGATTGCTAATCAATGGAACTGGAACCACTCCGACAGTATGAGCGATTATTTTGACATAGGTTATTTTTTAGATATAGATATTAAAACTCCCGAAGGTTTTACCCTCCGGGAGGAAATGACCGAAGCGGAGAAAGACGCATACACCGCAGAAGTTAAAGCGGAGCAAGAAGCACAGCAGGCAAGAATCGAAGCATACAAGAAGGAACAAGAAGAAGCAGAGAAGGCAAGAAAAGCCTATGAAGAACAGCACAAAAAAGACATTGAAACCATAAACAACAATATAACAGTTGTTGACCTTGAAGAAGGCGAGCAGGTATATATTACTGATCTTGTCGGCGGAATTGGTAAAGAATGCAACCTTGACGAACTGAACGAAGTAATAGAACGAAACCCCCATAAACAGGATGCAGTTATCACCCGTAAAGTTATCTTTAAGACGGAAGAAGCTTTTAAAATTTTTACAAATTATCTTCTTGATGATTTCGACTTTTTACAGGGCAAAGGCGGCACAGGCGCCGAGGATATAAGGCTTGAAGGTGTAACAAATTTATATCAGTTAAACACCGAACAAAGAGAGTCTATAAAGTGGGTTATGGTGGACTGCGTAGCGATTTACAACGGGGAGGAGTTGGAACTTGTAAGCAATCCTGAGGGATACAGTTACAGCAGATACACATACAAGTTAAGCCCTACAAGCATTATCAAAGACGCAAGCGAAGAAACCGAGAAGCAGCGCAAGGAAAGCGAAGAAAAAGAGCCGTTTTATTTTCCGGCACCTGTCAAAGAACAAGCCGAAGCAATCCAAGAAGGCGAACAAATCACAGTATATCAAACAGATGGATGGATTTTAAATAATGTTTATGCAGGTTTTGGAACGGTTTTGAAAGTGGAGAATGGCAACTATGCACAATATACGGGTGTTTATATCACCTTTACAAGCGGTAAACAAGTATTTATAAGAGATGGTAAAAAATGCCTGATTTATAAGGGTATAAAGCCACTACTCCCCGACAGCATAACAAAAGATACAATCACCGAGCGCATGTATAAATTATTGAATAGTGACGAACTATTTCCCCGTATCCTGAAATATTACAGAGAACAGGGAGAACAGCCCTTACTTGACACGATACAACGATAACAAAAAGCCCTTGTTACTTTAACAGGTGGCAAGGGCATTATATAAAGGGGTGAAAGCATGACAACATACTACTATAAGCACAACGGCAAGGTATACAGAATCAACCTTGCGCCGAGCGAGTACAACAGGGAGAACCAAAAGCATACCTTATACAACACAGAATTAGACGCACGGAGGGCAAAGCCGAACAGCTAAAACCATATAGAGCCATTCTAACGGCGTTTGAAACCGTAGGCATACAGACAGCCACAGCGCACCACAGAAACGCCACAGCAAGCCCCAAAACAGCGCACAACGTAAAAAGCTATTTACAAAAGGCGCGCGCCCGTGCTATTATGAAAGATAACAACCACATAGACGGCACCACAGAAGCCACACACGCGCCATATAAAAGCATTTAAGGCGTTGACCCTATCAGGAGTACAACCACGGCACCAAAAGCAGACAGACGGCGCGAAGAGGATACACCCCCCATGATACCAACAGAGATTATACAAAATATTGTTAAATACTCGCGTATGGTAAACAATGAACTATCAGCGCGCACATGGAAAAACAGCGAACTACAACACGCTTTTGTAAACCTTGCCACATGGACGGATGAACTAGACCGCTTTATCATAGCCAACGAAAAAAGCCGACAGCCAAAGAATAGCTGTCAGCTTCGTTCCGAAAATTGCTGTTCTGTAACTTTTGAAAAATCATGCGCCCACCAGAGCAGAAAATTTGCAAAAAAGTGGGTCATTTCTGATACCCCATACCCACGGGGGGTTCAAATTTTAACGCATTTTTCAAGGGGAAATATTTCAAAAATTTTTTCAAATTTTTTACAACTTGTATTCTGCAAGGAAACCCTCCACCGTAGACATAGCACTCATATAGCCCGTATAGCAATCCTGGCTTTCGCTGATATAGTTAGCCTTCAAACCTGTTATCATTTCTTTGAGATTGTCTATGGCAAACTCCAATCTTGCCCGTTCCTTTACGCTGAAAATAGCCTCTTGCATAGCCTTGTATTCACTTGCGGTCAGAGTGTGGTTATGCTCCATGCGTTTCAAGTCATTCAAAACTGTCTGATTGCTCATGCCATCACCTACCCTTGCATCCGTTCCATGTACTTTAACGCCTGCAATTTGCCGTAGGAAATGCCCTTTTGCCTTGCTTCTTTTGTCAGATCGTCAAAGTTAGTTGTTCCCGGCGGTAAAGCGTTTTTCCGTTCAAGATACCGTGTTCTCAACCGCGATTTGATAACTTCATCCGCGCAGCTTTCGCAATATTTCTGATTTGCGCCCTTGCGCTCAATCGGCACACCGCAAATCTTACATGAAATGATTACACCCATTACTCAACTCCCAAAATGTTTATCCCTGTCCGTTTTTCAAGTTCACGGTTCAGATACTTGCACTTAACGTCACCTGTTCCGATAGCCTCCATCATAGTCATGGCACCCTCACAAGTCGCGCCTATCATATCCTCGTCAACGGCATCATCCAACAGATCATTCATTGTCACAGCCATAGCAAGTACGCCCGTTTTAAATCCCAATATCTGGTTTTCTATATCCCTCCCCTTAGTACCTTTTGAAAATCTGTTTCCGGGAATGTAATTACTTGTCATTGTCCTCATACCCCACAATCTTAGTTCGCAATTCTATTAACTCTTTCAGCCACCTTGCAATCTGCAAATGATAGTTGGCTTCTTTTTCGTCCGTATCCTCTATCTCGTTCGCTGTCATCATTTCTTTGATTATCGTTTCATCCAGATTCATTCTTATCCCTCACTTTCAATTTTTCCTACCCACTTTGGACAGTTTTTAACTTTAAACATAACAGTATCGCACTCCAATCCTATTGTACATACAGATTCTTCCGCAGTTACAAAACCGGGATAATCAATAACATGCTTACAATTTTTACAAGTAGAACATCCTTTTTCATTTTTAAATTTGTTATATAATCTTAAATAATGTTCGTTCGCATATTTATCACAAAACATACATTTTAGTTTATTTCTGAAATGACCTTCTTCATTTAACCCGTCACAATTATTACAGCAATTAAGTGGTTTCATTCTTCTTCACCTCTATCTGCTTCTATGATTGTCGGCAATGACATAAGCATATCAAATGCTGATTTTACAGTTATAAGAGAATCTGCGCCACCGCATTGCTGATAGAATAATTTCCTATCACATTGTCCGACATCAATCAAGCGTCCATGCTTCTGCGGAATCTGCGCAACTATCGGGCAATCTTCTGCCTTTTTGCTTGCCATTTCATCCCGATATAGTTTTAACCATTTCGTACACGTATACCCAACTGAAAGCTTGCACGTTCCGCAGGTTTTCGGCATATCCATATCAACTACGATCATCTTCATCTTCCTCACTTTCTGCCTTGTGCTTGTCGAGAATCTGCAATACTTTTACAATTGCCTTGTAATATCCTGCGCTTGGCGGATAACCTAGTTTTTCAAGTTCTACTCGGTCTCTTATCTTGTCAAGAATAGTTTCATCCTTTTGTTTTAGTAATTCAATAATATAAGCAAAGGCTTCTTGTGCCTTAATATTTTCTTCTATTAAATCTTCATCGTTTCCCCTTAGCTGAACAACCTGAATCCATCCATCTTGTAGTATTTTTAGTGCTTCTCGACCTGTCACACTTACCCTCCTTATATGATTCCAAAGTATTTTAATAACAAAAATATAAATACGACTATTGCACCACATACTATAGATGCAACAGACATAAATAAATAGTCACTGCCATCGGCATACTTGTAACCGTCATAGCCAAAGTATACAATAAGTGCAATGATTCTCATTAGAAAGTACCCAATTAAGAACGGTACTATGATAACTGCTTTTTCGCTCATTATTTATCCTCACTTTCTGCCTATGTTATATTTCGTTAAGCAATCCTTGCATATCTTCTTCTTAACACTTGGCGGACAGCAAGGCGGTAAATTCGTCCACACTTCCGCTTTCCTGTACTTTTCAAGCCAAATATATCTATGACAATCGGTACAATGAAAAGGGATAAGTGCTATCCGGTTATACTGTGTTTTCATACTTCCTCGCTTTCTACAAATGGTTCAGGTAATGGCATCCATGCTTTTACTTCATTATCAACAATTTTCCTGGCATCATTTACTCGGTTGTCATCGTACCATGTACCATAGTAAAAACAATAAGCATCCGTAACATTTATACGCTCATTAAATCTATTAGTAATTTCACAGGTAACGATATAAACTCCTGCCGATTCGGGTAACTTTTCACTAACTGGAATCCACTTACTTGCACACTTGTCACCTTCATAAGCCGTATCTGTTTCTATGTGTTCAAGCCATTGTTTTACTCTAAATATCGGAATCAAATCTGACCCGTTTGTGTATACTTCCTTATCGTCTTTGAATCCGTACAGTTTTGCAAACTCTTCAAAAGAGTCGGGAAACGTCATTTGTTCACCCATTTCATCAACCTCGCTTTCTGCCTTGTCCGCTACCATTTCAAACATATACGTATAACCCTTTTTAAATCCGCACTTTTCATAAACATGAATGGCCCTCGGATTGTCAGAGCGCACCCATAAGGATTTATACCCTTGTGCTAACAGTTTCTTTACAACATCTGTTCCGTAACCTTGGTTCTGATACGGCTCAAAAATAACCAACCTTGCTATCTCATTATGCTCAGGACAAAGCTCCACAGTGCCTACCTTTGTACCGTTTACAAAGATATCGTGTTCAATAAATGTTTCTGTTTTTTCAATTCTCATTCCTTACCCCTCCCTTTTCGTCAGCAAAAATCAGTTGTATGGCATTTTATTTGTTATAATCGGCAAAGTACGACAAAGTTTTGCATAGTTTAATTCTGCTTCTAATTTCTTTAATTCTTCTTCTTTTTCTTCCTGCATCTGTTTTTCTATATTCTCTATTCTTTCAAAAAAATCGTTTAATCTATTATTGATTGCAATCATATCTTTTATATAATTTTTATGGAAAGCATAAATACTATCTTTTTCTTCAATAGTTCCATCTTTCCAACTTTTAATAATTTTCTCTATCTTGTTACACTTCTCAAACGCTTCAATTGCCTTATCAAACGCCGCTGCATAATCCATCGGATACTCCCACTCGACCTCTGCCTTTGCGACTTTGATTATCTCGATTGCTTCTTTGTCTGTCATTCTTCACCCCTCATTGCTTTCAATATCTCTTCAATGCCATCATAATGATTGCCTGTCTTTGTGACTCTCTCCTGACTTAAACCCGAATACACTTGTCCATATCCGCCAAATCCTGTTATCGTTCCATCTTCAAGGATGCGTGATACTACCACAAAATCATTTGTGTTTTTTATACTAACCTCATCCCCAACCTCGATTTCGCAATCACTCTGCTTTTCTTCGTACTCCTTGATTTTGCCAATTGCTTCTTGTGCGGAAAAGTTTTTCAAAATTCCAAAAGGCACATCACCACTTACTCCAAAAATGCGACTTAATATACCTACATCTATTCCACCATCGCATATATTTAAAGCTATCTTCTTTGCACATTCCCAAGCGTCATCTACTCCCTGTTGATATGCGTCTTGTGTAGGTACAGGACTCTTATACGCTTCATCCTTGCCATCTTTATATCCTTGGTCATAGCCTTTATCAAATATATCTCTGTGCAAATTCTGTGTTGTAGACACAAGGTTATCTAATACGTTATAATCTTTCATTTCATTCACCCCTTAACCGCATATGTATCAGACCAATCAATAACATTCAGGAACGTCTTATAGGCTATGTAGGCATAGCCACCATTGCACCATGACGAACCCCATGAATTTCTTATCTCCAACAGTTCTTTTTTATCGTTATACCCGACAACCACAACCGCATGACCGCCTATACATTTAGCGCCAATCTCTGCTTTTTTGACGTGGAGCAGAATATCCCGATCATAGTGATACGACTTCCAACACCAATCTAGCGAAGCCGCCACGGGATAGCCACTTGCAAGGGCTTTTTTTAATTGCGACAGGGATACTATGTGATAGTATTTTGTCACCTCTCGCCCCTTTAATCCGTCAGCATATGCCTCTTTTGACGGCTTTATTTTGAACGGCTTATCATTGCCCCAAACCTTGTAATTGCACACGCCTAATTTTCGTGTCACGTCAAGGGCTGTTTCGATGTAACTTCCGCAATCCTCGCTAGTAGGCTCCTTGTCAAAAATCAGTTGATTGTGATAACAGAAAATCGTTGACGGAACCCAAAAGGTACTGGGTGGATGGTGATAATACGCATCAATAGCCAAAACCGCATTAGCAGTACAATTTCCGCAATTTTGCTGATAAATTATCCTCGGGAATTTCGGTTTTAAATTCACGCAATCAGGCAGCTTTTCTTTTGCCAAAGCCTGACAGTTCACCACCCTGGAAAACTGCCAGTTTGTCGGATTTGGTTTCTTTTTCTTTTTGGCACCGCATCTGTAATCACGCTTCATTTTCGTATTCCTTTTCAAACTCTTTCAACGTGTTTTTTACCCATTCCCTGTTGTCCTGTTTCAGCGACTCTATAAAGGCGTTGTTTAACGTCTTGCGGTTCCTGACTTCCAAAAACATACTAACCGCAAGTTGAATAGTTCTTATAACCTCACAAATTGCTATAACGATTATTGCTTTATTCATTCCTCAAAATCCTCCTGTTATTCGTCCTCTGCCCTCGAATTTCCTGACGAAAAATTCTTTACCAAAAAGCCCTCACACTTATTTTTGACATACGGAAACTTTGTTCTGTTTTCCACCATGCAAGTTGTTTTTTCAAACCTGACACAATTACGGCAACAATGCTTTACGGGTACATGATCTTTTCTCATAAAGCACCACCACTCTTTACTATGCAGATTGCTTTACATATGGCATTACTAGCCATAACTTTGCCGCTATCATCATATTCAGCCCGAAGCATCCGCAACCGAAAAATAATGTTTTCTTTCAGCTTGTCAACCTCGGATTTTTCCTCTTGCTTTAAAATCTTTGCGTTTTCCATTCTCTTACCACCTCACATATGCCATAAAATCAAACGTATGATAGCCTAGGAGTGCTTTTAGCACGTTACCCTTATACTTGTTCGCTTAAACGCCTAAAAACGCTCACAAGGCTTTATTTTTAATCAGTTTTTTATTGTCGAATGTTCGCCTACTGCTTTCAGGATACTTGCACAACCCTTTAACGCCTGTTCCCGGATAACACTCAAATCGTTATCCTGTTTCTCCATCACAGCAACCGCAAGCGACATATCGACCGCCATTTTCTGCAATTCATGTTGTTTTAACCGTTCTCCCTCAAAAAGCCTGTTCGCATATTTTTTCAGGTTTGCGCTAACCTCTTCACTTTTTATCATTCGCCCACTCCCTGTTACGCTTTTCGTAAGACTCCATGAGCATATCAAAGCCGTGCTTTTCATCACCAAACTTTTTCATGCTTTTCATCCTGGCATCTAACACATTTGCAACCGCCACGCATAATTGAGATACAAGGTCTTTTGCATCTGCTATTTTCGGATTGTTCGTACAATCATTCTCATAACTCAAAACATTCTCCCAATATTCCGCGTTATCTTCGGGAGTGCCAAAATTCTTCCAGAAGTTCCACGCCGCCATAAATGCGTTGTATTCCGGCGAATCTTTAGGCATTTCTCTTTTCATAAAATCACCTGCCTTTAGTCAAATGGTGCGTCATCATCTGCTTTTAAAGCTATAAAGCCGTTATCCTCTTGCGTTTTCTGCCATCCATAAATCCTGTTTTCTGTCGGACTATTGCGAAGCCGTCTTGTTTGCGGTTCGTAATACAACGGCACAAACACATCCTGCACACCGCCATCACGGTTTTTAGCAATCTCCACAACATTTGTGCTGTCGTATATCTCGTTATCAGACTTCCAACCGAACATTTCACCTGACCGCTTTTTGAAGTCGTTATTAACTCTGTGAACAATAAACGCATCATCGACAGCATTTGACAAATCACCTGTTCCGCTTATTTCTTCTAGCCTTAAAAATCCCATGGTTTTTCTCGGATGAGCGACAAACAAAATATGCGTGTTTGTTTCCTTTGCCAGTTTCGACAGACTCAACACAAATTCTGTTTGCGCGTCCCACTTGTTTTCTGATAGGCCGCTGATATTGAAAGCCATAAGATTATCCAAAACGAGCAAATCTAATTTATGTTCGTCAATGATTTTCTTAAATTCGTCAATGACTGTTATAAAGTTATTGCCATACTTGTTGTTATATAGCCAAAACTTCTGCCCTAACCACGTTGCTATCTCTTTGTTGGTCTTGTCTGATGTGTAGTATGAATACTCATTGAACGATGATTGTATGACATTAGCCTTACCTGCTGCCATTTGGTTCATCCACCGCATAAACTGACGTTCAACCAATTCCCCGGAAAAACAGCCCACGTTATTGCCCGTATCCACGGCATTTAAAATCAACTCCGTCAAGAGTGACGTTTTGCCTGACGCTCTTAACCCTGACATTACGGACAGCGCGCCTTTTTTCAGCCCTTGCATCCGTTTGTCAATATCATCAATGCCCGTCTTGATAAATGTTTCCTCGACCTTTGGCAGTTTCAGCACGTCCATAGCCGTATAGAACACGGGTACGCCGTCTTGCTTTTCAATCGGCTTTACCTGTTCAGGTTTATTGCGATTGAACGTGTTATACATTTTCTGTTGTCTATACGTTTCCCGTCTTTCGTAGGCATCTGGTTCAAACATGATCCGCACGTCACGCCACGTTTTGTCTGCACATGAATTGTGAAAACAGTTAAAGCCTATTGCACCATTTCTGCCCCGGAAAATTACCGCGTCTTTGCCCTTGTGGTTACTGTCAAACGGACAACAATCCAAGATATACTTTGTCACATCCCCGTTATCTTCCCTCTTGTAATTGAGATTGTATTTGTCAAGCCAATCATCCAGGTTAAACTCCCGTGGGGAGTAGTTGTTATATCTCTGTGGACGTTCAGGCTCTTTGGGATACTTCTCGCATAGCTTTTTTAGATATTCTATGCTTGTAGGCTTTACGTTTTCCATATCGCCTAATATTCTGCTCATGCGGTGTGGTCTTTTCTCGGATGATGTACCCTTCTGCGCCATGGTGCCGTACATTTTGCAAATCCTACTCGGGTTAAAATTCTTTTTATCGACTTCCACCTCAGGAGTTGAAAACAATATGCTCAACGTCTTTAAAGCTGTTTCCAACAGCTTCTTTGTATCTGCCGTGTTAAAAGCATCTATCCGATAAAGCAAATGCACACCATTGCCGGACAACGCCCTGACGGGCTTTTCAAATCCCAACTGTGACATATAGGCATAAATCTTATTCCCCAAATCTTTTGCCTTTTGAATCTGTTCATCCGTAGATGAGGTCTCCGTAGGTCTTTTTGGGTCAAGGTCAATCATAAGCCACTCATACCGCGTTATGTCATTGTCGCTCGTTGTTGCTTTGGCGTTCCTGATAAACTTATCTTTTTGGTTTCTGTCATAGCAGGCTTCGTTTATTTGGTTCAGCGTGAAGTATATATTTCCTTCGACCTTGACTCTCTTTAGTGCCTCAATCATCGTGTCAGCATCTTTGAAGTATCCGCTGTAATTGCTTTTATCAGCCCCGATTATGCGGATTTCAAAAAGTTCGTTATCAGGCTTTAGGATTGCAATAGCCTTTTTTATCTCGCTAGATTGAATCGTCATAAGCCTGCCACCTCTTTGTTTACCAACTCAACAACTTCTTTCAGGTCGGCACTCTTTGTACTATCCACCCATGAAAAAGTGACGTTTTCAAATCTACACAAATCCCTAAAGAAAACCGCCCAACCCCTTGCATTGGTTTCAATATCGCCTTTGCCGGAAATGGTATTTATGACATAAAGGCTATCTGTGAAAACTTCAACCTCTGCTTTATTGTCCTTTAGGCTTTTCAGCGATTGCATTGTGGCGTATAACTCCATCGTTTCAGGAGTGACATTCTGCAAATGCCCTGCTTTTGTTTTGGTGTGTTCATGCCATTTTAATTTTATAGCCCATCCACCAAATGGATTTTTTTTGCCTGCTTCTTTGCAACCGCCATGTGCATAAATAAAAATCTTATCTTCGTTCATTCAAGAAGTCCTCCCTGTCCTTTTCGGACAGATTTTCAAACCATTCTTTTGTTACACCGTACTTTGTCACGTCAATCTCATCTTCGGCATCTTCATCATCTGAAATGTAATCAACATATCCCGAATTGAAAAAGGTACTGCCATACATGACGTACTGTTCGTCTTTATCTTTAACATCATCCTTAAACTTTTCTATGGCTTTAGCCATCTTGTCATATCCGATCTTTAACAACTTTAGTTTTTGAGTATCAGATACTTTACCTTTACCCTTCTTTTTGGGATATAGTTTCCATAGCTTCTCAAAAAGGTCATTAGCCATATGTTTATTTTTTAATTTAATGTTATCTTTATTATTCTTACCTATACTATCCTTACCTAACCTAACCTCGGGCAACCATTGGTTGCCATCTGGTATACCAACGGTGCTAAACGGCTCTCCTTTTTCACTATCAAATGTATATGCCCCGTTATCCTTAACATACAGAAAATCCTTTATTTCCGCGTATTCTGACGGATGATACCTGTCTTTTCGGAGATAATTGTGCATCCTCCAATGTTTTATAATGAGTATCCCATTTGGCTCATAAATGAGAACAAATCGCCTTACTATTAGTAAGCGCAAATCGTCATCTGCGCACCCCAACATTCTGCACATTCTTTTAGGATTTTTTACGAATCCGTCATCATCTGCGTTCATGCACAAATGGAAGTAAAGGGCTTGCGTTGACATAGGCATATCCAAAAAAGAATCTGTTTCGGTGATTTTCTTTGTAAACATCCTTCTATCAGCCATCGTTGTTACTATCTCCTTTATCCCTTGTTAATAACTCAATAACCTTTGCTCCGGCATCCTTTGAACGGCAAAAAACAAACTCACAGCCGTACTTCTCTTGCATTGTCAGCATGGCTTTTGCAATGGTACTGCCTTTTGTAGCATATGGATATTTCTGTTGACCTCTGTAATAGATAAATGCCCTTGGATTACGCCATGAGAACAAATCCTCTATGCGAGTTATAGGCTTGTTAAAGATAGTGTTTTTCTTGTCAACGTAACCGCCATCATCTTCTATCAGGATGTAAAGTTTTATCCCGTTGTTTTGTGCCAGGCATACCTCATCACGGAACCTGTCATGTTGCCGACCGCAAACATTATTGATAATCTCCTGCACACCAAACTTGCTATCCACAGCCACATCATATGTACCCATAAAATCCATTTTCTTGACCGCTACGCCCCTTTTAGACTTACGGGCTAACAATTCCTCAATGGTGTCATTTGAAAGCACGTAATCGCCCACAGGGAGCGGATAACGGCATACCTCGATACCGTTATCACTCCACCATGCGTTTTTTGTGTCGTGTGCCCCTACTTTGTTACCCTTATCCTCTAGCAAAATCATCTAACCACCGCCGATCAGTCAAAAGGTATGCCCGAATCATCAAAACTGCTGTCATTCATACCCATAAAGGCATCATTAGCCGGGTTGCTTGCACTACCGCTATCATTGGACTTTGCAGCGTTCTTGCTTTCAGCAAATTCCCATTCCTGAACAATGATGTAGTTGTACTCTTTGAACTCGTCATCCTTCTTGTAGGAATCACGGCAGACGATACCGCGCAACTCAATCTTTACGCCCTTTTTGAGATACTTCTCCGCGCGCTCCGCGTTCTTCTCCCCTATAAATTTCAGATTGAGAAAATCGGTGACCTCTTTGCCGTCTTTGTCCTTGTTGAATGGGAATGGACGGGAACTGGCGATAGACCCGTTTGCCGTCTTTCCTTTTATTTCAACATCCTTCGTCAAACGACCACTAATCAACACCGTATTCATTGTTTATACCTCACTTTCATATAGTATTTTTAAGCCTTTTTCTTTGGCTTTTTGCAACTCTATCAACGCGCCTTTACTGTCCAAAAAATTGGACAGCATATAAATCGCGTCACACAATTTTACCGCTAATGTAAACTTTTCCCATTTTCCCCCTTTCTCAACACAGGTTTTTCAATAGCATCTTCAATACTCCACCCCGAATTCAAACGGGACATGAGTGTATGATAGTTAATTCCTGTAAATATAGCCCATTGTCTTACTGATTTTTTTACGCCTTTGTATATCAAAAAATGTATTCTGCTTGTATTGTTATTTTGCGTAACTATATCTGCCCATCTGCAATTCTCTGGACAGTAACACTTGTTACTGTCTATTCGATCAATAGACAAATCTTCACGATAACCATTAGCAAATGACCAATTCTTAAAGTTATCGAAATTCATCCATTCATCACATATCGTAATACCTTTGTCATAGTATGATTTATGTGATGATGATTTTGGGTTCATACATCTTTGGCGCATATTTACCCAAATATTAAACAGCCTTGTACCACTCATACCATGTTTTTTTCTCGCTGGTTCTCTACATTCATTACAAGATGGATATTTGTGCTTTTTCAAATTGGATGTGAAAACAATTATTTCATTTCCGCATTCACACACACAGCGTAATCGCGTATGTCCATTTTTATTTGAAACACGTTCAACTACTGTCAGTTTCCCATATTTTTCCCCAATAAGATCATCTGCCGTTTTTCTTACACCCATTTACGAATCTCCATTGTTTTAACTCTCTATAAAATCGAATATAGACATTTGACAACGCTCCAAGTCAAGGTTTTTCATATTATTTACTGCCGCATCGAAGTAAGATTTTTTGAGTTCGATCCCAATTCCTCTACGCCCCATTTTTACAGCTTGATAAATCTCGGATGATATCCCTAAAAATGGTGTCATAACTATTTCATCTGGATTACTATATAAATCCACAATTCTTTCTATAACTGGTAATTGTAACGGACAAATATGTTTCTCTTCTTCGTCAGTTTTTGCCATTCGTGCGTTTAATGTATCCGATTGGTTGATATCCCACCAAACAGGACTAGGATAAATATCCCAACAAGGTTCAGCTACTTTTTGCCATTTGCTAACAGGATAACTTTCGTTTGTGTGAGTAATAGGAATCGTATTAGTTCCCGGTTTTCTCATAAACACAACATAATCGGGTAATCCCATTCGTGACATAGAAGAATCTTTTTTGATTTGCTTATGTAGTAAACCTAACGCTTTTGTCCTAGTCATTTCTGTTACAGGTGATTTCCAAATTGTAACTTCTGAATGATAGATAAAACCGCACTTCTGAAATAGTTTTATCAAATCCCCTCGAAAGTCCTTTATGCCGATATATCCGTCACGTTCTTTCATAGCAGGTATCTGCATACAATGAACCGCCATAATGCGCCCCGGCATAAGGATTCTGTATAAATCTTTTACGATAAATTCAAAGTGGGTAAAAAATTCTTCATCATTACGACTGTTGCCAAGGTCACGATCACTATTTGAATAACAATAAAGTTGAGAAAAAGGTGGAGAGTATATTTCAAGATGTACACTCTCATCTGGAATATTTTTTATAACCTCTGTGGTATCTCCCATAATCAATGAGTATCGTTCTGTATTATATTGACCGTTTACATCAACCATTTATTACCTCCTTCAAAAATGACGGCATTTCAAACTTTTTCATAGGCTTGTAATCTGTCGTTATTCTTGTCGTTTTTTTAATTTCCGACAAAGTAACCTCTTTCATTAACGCAGTCATTTGTTTCTGCATTTCATCGTTTTGTGCCTGTTTATTTTCAATGTTTTTCAACACGCTGATTTCCTTTTCTGACAGAATGATATATACGTCAACGGGATTTTCTTGACCGAACCGCCAACACCGCCGGATAGCCTGATAAAAGCGTTCCCAACTGTCGGACAAACCGCAGAATATCTGTTGGTGGCATTGCTGATAATTCAGACCCATACCAAATATAGACGGCTTGCTGACAAGGCACTTAATATCGCCATTTGCAAACTGTATGCTCATATCAGCTTTAAACTCTGGCGTGTCACTTCCTTTAACTTCAACAGACCCATCAATCTTCTTGTGTAGCAATGCTGATTCGTCATTGTAGTCTACCCACAAAAGCCATTGATCGTTGTTTGATTCTGTTAATTCTTTGGCTTTATCCGTCCTATCTTCCATGGATTCTTTACGGGCTTCACGCCGCTCTGCAAGCGTTTCAGCAACCCTTACAACCATTTCATAATCTTCAACTTTTGACTTTGTGATTATAGTGTGCATATTAAGTGGTGGAAGGTTGTACCCCTCCATTTCATAGCCCAATTCATTAGGATTTGTAAAAGCTATCGCCCAAGTTGCGAACCACTCCCAAAACTTCTTAACGCCTGCCTTTTTCAACCGCCAATCAGACGTTTTGCCACCATCATGCACAAAGTATGTGGCTAACATTTCCGTACGGCTCATAATGCCTAAAAACTCGCATGACGTACCTATTTCGGTGTAATCATTAGGGCAAATTGTAGCGGTGCATAACAGTTTGTATGGCGTGTCATGGAACCGTGCCGTAAATTCAACTGTTGTTTTTGATGTAAAACCCTTTAATATTGACGATTCATCCAGGACAACAGCGACAAATTTATCTGTCTCAAAGTGTTCTACCATTTCATAGTTTGTTATGTTCAATCCATCTTTAACATCATCTTGTGAACGGCAAATATGCACCTTACTAATTCCAAACTTTTCAGCTTCTTTTGCGGTCTGTTTTACAACCGCTAATGGTGCCACAATCAGCACATTCTGTCCCGTATGCCTATATACCTGTTCAGCCCACGTCAACTGTATGACCGTCTTGCCACAGCCCGTGCCAATCAGCACCGCAGCTTTACCTTTTCGACACGCCCAATTAACAATGTCACGCTGAAAATCAAAAAGCATATCAGGCATATAGCAAGGGTCTGCCTCAAAACCTGCTTTTATGGTTTTTAACTCCTTGCTTTTTAAAAATTCCTCATATGTCAAAACTCATTCTCCTTGCAATATATAAACGCCACCAACAATAATTACATTTCACTTTTTGCCATAAAGCACATCAGGCTACAATCGCCGTGTATCTCCTGTGATTTTCGCCCTGCGTTCGGGTCTAATTCATCCAAGAAAATACCATTGATACAGCTATGCCCTAGATCACGCTCCATTTTTGCACGTCTTTTAAAAACATCCGGGAAATCTTTTCTAATTTTGTTCCAGTACCACATACCACCTTTAACGCATCCGATACAGTTGTTATTTGAATAACCCAAATCATACATGACAGGTCTTTTCAGCCCCAATTCATCAGCTAATGCGTGGCAATCATCCTTTGACAAAGATTTATCTATCAGGGGAAATTCGTGTTGAAATTCCGGGAAATTTTTTATTATGCCATCTGCCCGTTTTTTCTCTTGCGCATCCATCCCCCAAACATAGGTTAAATCGGTTATGCCTTTTTGGTACTGTTCATTTTCCCATTGTTTTCTTACCGCCTTTTTGAGCATCCCCGTGCAAGCTGCGCCGTGGATTGAATTAACCATGCCCGTTTTACGGCAAACATCCTCTACGTCCTCATATTTGTCGCTTTTAAGTATTTTTACCTCTTTACCTATTAGCTTTTCACAATCTCTAACAAACCTCATACTGTCCGGGTGTTGGTCTTTAACATCAATGTAAATCCATTCATCGACACCACTCCGAACTAACCAACCTGCAATAAAACTACTAACTCCTGCACTTAACCAAACTACTTTCATCGACACCACTTCAACGATTGCTCGTATCCGTGGATAACAGGGTTACGGCTCCCCTTGCTCAGTTGTCACAACCTCACGCAAATTAAACCCCGTTTTGTTCTCGCTTTTCTTCACCTTTAAGCGGTCAACCTCGGTTTACCGAGGCTTCGCCGATTACTCCTTTCTACTAAATAAAAAAAACATATTATCTTCTCCGTGTTGGTGGCAGTTTATATCAATCTACCCATCGTTTATCGTTCCAGGCATCCCGTGAAATCTTGATAATGTCAGCCAATCGTGAGTGGTTGTAAATATCCTCATGCACGGGAACCCATCTTTCGTAACCGCATTTCTCGCAACAGGCATAAAACATATATTTGCTACTGCCCGTGCCTACTCCGTAATCTATCTCCTTACCGCCACATTTGGGGCAAGGATCGTATCCTAAATCAATCTCCATCTATTTTTACCAACCTAATCTTTTTATCCCACTTGCCAAACTGCCGCGCAGCTTCAACAAGGCTATTCAATTCATTTTCATTGCTAATGTCATACGTTCCCCAATAGCTCCACACGCCATCATCTATTGACATTCTTTCCAGACAATAAACCTGTTTCGGTGCCTCTTTTCTATTCATCATCAACAGATAATCAACGTCTGCCCGAAGCTGAACCAACTCATCTTCTGCCGTTTCGTATGGGTCAAGCCGTTCCAAAACATTAGATGAAACCGCCCACCACGGAACATTTTTTATCTGGCATTGTTCCATACCGTCTCTGTCGATAAACACCTTATCGACCTCTAAAACAAATCTATCTCCCGGTTTCATAATTCAATCTCCAATCCTTTTATTGCTATTTCCACGTCACAGCCCTTGTGAACGATTTTGCGCACGTCAGCTAGTATTTCTTCACTATCCGCGCTAGAGTCACTCAAATGGCACAACACAACTGTTTTTAAGCTATCTGTCATGTTCGCATTTATAAATTCCTTGCACGTTTCCAACTCCATGTGTGTTTGGTACACCCTGTCACGCTTTATCGCATCTTCTGAAACATATTCACGCTGATAATTGCACTCAACGATAATGTGGTTTACGTTCAGATTTGCGAAGTTCTGCCTGACATAGCAAGTATCTGTGATAAATAACAGCTTGCCTATTTCCTTGTGCGTGATATAAAAGCCAAATGTAGGCACATCATGGACAACAGGAAACGCCTGTATTCTGAACCCACCAAACAGGGCAACATCCTTGTCATATTTCCACGGTGTAAACAGGTCTATGCCTGCCTGTTCGTATTCCTTGTGATAATGAAAGTGGTCTCCATGAGTATGGCTACATACCGCCCCGACTATCGAAGAAATATCAAAATCCAACACTTTCTTTACTTCCTTAAACGGCATCCCCATTTCGATTATCAGCGTTTCTTTGCCGTTGGTTAGCAGATATCCATTTCCTGATGATGAACTTCCAAGAACAAAAAGCCTCATTCTATATCCTCCCAATAATATCCGCCACCATAGTGAGTTTTAGTTTTTAAAGCTCTTTGAATTGTGTTTCTCCTTACTCCAAGAGATGTAGATGCGTTCTCTGTTCCTTCAAATATGCCTATTATTAATCCATCTTTTGAGAAACATTTAATTTTTCTTTTCGATGCTCTTTCCTTTGCTAATCGAGATGTATTTTCAGAAGACCATTTTGATAAAAACTCCCTATTGTAACATCCGCAACTAATTATATTTCCATTTCTAACAAGGCTACCTCTTGCAACAACATTATTTCCACATTCACATCGGAACAAAAATTCTGCGCCGTTTTTACCTATTCTAACAAAATCAATACAAGTCAATCTTCCATGTTTTTCACCAACCATATCTTTGTATGGTTCTTTGTGTAACGGCTCGGAGAATGCACGCTCTACGCCCCATTTATCAATTCTTTTTTGTAATGTTTTATAACAAATCCCTAATTTTTCAGACCATTCAGCAAGTGTAAATGTTTCTCCTTTATATTCATACGTGGCGTTATATCTCTTATTGTTTTGTTGTTTCTTGTTACTTATCCACCGACAGTTTGATGGCTCATAGTTACCATTTACATTTATACGATCTAACGTCATTTCTCCATGCGGTAAATTTGCTATATACCCATTATCAAAAGCCCATGTTCTAAACGACTTATAATCATTTTTCCATTCATCACAAACAGTTATCCCACGCCCACCATAGTTTTCAAATTCTCTTGCTGATTTCCTATAACATCGTGCTTTCATATTTTGCCAAGCATTATATAATTGTGTTTTGGATTCACCATGACTACGTGCCGGCATATTTACATCACCTCACTTTCCCTTTAAGTATTCATCAAATGTTGAAACACTCCAAAATATAAAATTGCTACACCATCTTTGCAGTTTCCGATAAATAGGATCGCAATGTTCCTTGTCATAAATCATTGGATATGGGCTAAAATTCAACTCCCTGCATAACTGAATCCTATAAATATCCTGTTCTATCGTTGTATCGAAATTGCAAAGGATATACACCATTACTTTACCTTTGCTCCTATTGAACCCTGTTTTATATGCAAATTGTCGCAACTTCGGTTCCACAATTTCCTTATCTTGCCAACGGTCAAATGCGAAGTGTATGCTGTCAAGTTTTATCTGCCTTAACAATTCCAGATTACCGTCATTCACAAGCCGTATATCTAACCCTTGATTAAAATTCACGGTCGCGCCACTATCGGCAAGTTGTTGCAACAATTCCATGTGATCTTTACAAGCCAATATATTTGGATCGCATAGCATAATCTTCTTTTGACTGTTCCAAAATTCAGATAAATCAGCGACCTTGTAACTGCATTTACCTTCCTTTGCGGCAACGTGACAAAATCCGCATCCTCTCGGACAACCTCTTGTCAAAAATCCAAATGCAGTATCTTTTGTCAATTCTGGATAGAGTGAATAATCCGGATAAATATGTTCGATTTCTGGCGGTAAATCCTTGTCCTTTTCCTTGTGGTACTTTTCTTTTCCATTGACCAACTCAATCGCATAACCACTACCGCCACGCTCGATCTCGCTTGCATAAATCGGATATTCATAATCTTTTGTGAATGAGAAAACCTTCGATAGATATACCTTGTCATACGGTTCTATCAATCCATCAAACGGTTCGTACCATCGAACAGTATCACCTTGTGATTTATGCCACGCCGATATCTTCATAAGCGGTATATTTGGAAAGTTATGCCCGTCAACATCTATCAACCCGATCTTCATATATCACCTCTAATCTTGGTGATATCCCCAAAATGTTTCATTCACTAAACCTCGCTATTGCCTTCTTAAAGAATCTAACCGCACCATCTAATGAATCAACAGGTGCGCTGCATCCTTGTGTCTTAGTATCCCAACTACATCCTATGAACCGTGTATAAGGTTCAACTGAGTATTTGCTGTATTTAACGGAGAATGTGACACCTTTAACTTTTGCCTGATACGTTTCCAAGAAATCGTTGTATTTAAACTCCAATCCTGTACTCAGACCTATCTGCCGTACCATTTCATTCTCAGGAAGATCATCTAATGGCATATCCTCGACATTTACAAAGTCAAATAGGCTCATCTGCTCCATCAATCTCGCTCCTTATAATCCATGCAGTCCTTGCCGTCATCAAATGACGTGCCACAGCCGTAGCCGTCCGATTCTTTGTTGTCGCAAATCCACTCTTCATCCAAGCTGACGTGATACTGACACGTTCCGCAACATTCGTTATTCATATCTCTTTTTTGTCCTCTCAATTTGTTTAATTTTAAAAGAATAAAAGTTGTTTTCTCTGTTTCTAATCTTCGCAATCTCTTTTCGGACTTCCTCATATTCGTCACGTTCTTTTTTGTAGCGTTCGCATTTCCCGTGGCATCCTACACACCTGTCCTGACAGTTCTTACATACTGTTATGCCTATTCCCATTTACTTATTCCCCAAAAAACAACTTGCGCACGTTTACGGGTATCCTCCGCTCACCGTTCAACAGTTCAGCATTGTCAACGCCCATAGGCTTGTTGCATCTGAACACACGGCATATAGCAGGTCTGACCTTGTAAATCGTGCATTTCTCCCTTGCCTTGGATAAATCCAAAAACGGACAAGTCAAATCTCCTACCGCCATCATCGGGATAGCGTGTACTTGCGCCCTGATATGGTGCCGCTTGACGTACTTCTTTATCCGCTCTATCTCGCTTTTAGACAGCGGTAACAGGTTACTGCAACAATCACCGCAACAGCTACATTCGCCGTTTATCGTGTTGTCATACACGCCATGTGCCGCATCCCGTCTTACGTCCTCTAGCGTTCCTAGCCCTATCATACTTGCACCTGTTCGCTTGCTTCTACGTCTATCGGCTCAAATGGGGTCTGGTTTGCGTTTTCTTCTATATCGTTTTCAACAACCTTTTCAATATCGGTTTCAATCTCCATCCCTTCATTAAAAGCATCCCGCTGAAAGGCATTAGCAAAATCAATATTGATATGTTTGCAAAGCCTGTGAAGCACGGTTTTACGGTACATTTCGCCCGTGAATTTCGTCCAAGCTGGACTATTCTTTGCCTTTGATTGATTGCGTGTATTTTCCAATTCAGCCTTTGACATTACTTCATACTGACAACCGCCATCTTGATACAAGCAACAAGCAAAAGCACCGATAACCTCACCGCTATTAAACGGAATAGGCTTGAAATTGATAGTCTGTTCGCCGTGATCTACAATCGGTTCAAACACATCACCCTCACGAACGAGTTGTGAAAAAATGTCTTTTATCGGTCTGATACTGTATTTTTTGCATAGCTTTTCATCGCCCCGATAATCAACAATGAATTGAAGGGAACTTCCGAACGGTATCATGTGAAATTCTGAATTTGCATAATCCAGATTTAGATATGCACCTTTGACAAGGTTGTTTAGAATCTGCTTTCCACCATCTTTATTATTTTTAGCAAAAGCCATCAAATCTTTATTGCCCTGAACCGCTGCTATGCTATTCATTGCAAAACGGTCAATATTAAAGTCTGCCGGAAGTCCTGTCTTTGCATCCGTCAACGCTTCAATAAGATTTGTTGTAAATGCATCTTTCTTTGCTACTGTGTTTGCCATGTTATCTCCTTTCTTTTTGTAAAAATTCCAAATGAATGAAATAGAATAAAATGGAACGTATTGAAATTTACTATTGTCCTATTCAATGCAATATATGTTCTGCGATTAGCAGAGTAGACGATTCAGCTCAACTAAATTCATTCAAAAAAATAAAATTATTTCCTATATAATTCTTTCAAATCCAAGGCTAAACCGCCTGCTCTACCAACCGCATGATTGGTAGAAGTAAAATAGTTAGTAAACCTGTCACCCATAAATAATGACTTACAGCGTTTCTTTTTCAATCTTTCCGAGTGCAAAACGTCCGTAGCCATTCTTTCGCTGTGTCGCAAGTCCAATAAAATTACCTGCCGTAGACAACAAATCAATAACGGTATTTGTGGGGAAGGCAACGTCCGCAGTGTATATTTTAATGTTGCATTTCCAACCCGAAAAAATGTTTGATTGACCTAAAACATTTACCTGACTTTTACCATTTGTCGGTATTAACTCCTGATTAAAACGAACCTCTGAAAACTGAATAGGAAAATGATTACTTGCAAGCGATACGCTTCTTTTTATGTCTGTTCCGTTCTTTCCTGTGCTATCTTTATATCCAAAGGAAACAAAAGCCTCATAAAGCGAACCAAAAATATGCTGTGAATTTATGCAAGGTGCATTGTTCTGCATATAATATTCCCACTCTTCTTGTGTGTACTTGCTCCAATCATCATCGTGAAATGTGATTGGTTCTTTCCAATCTATTGAAGTTATCAGCTTCTCAAAGAGGTTGTAAGGCTGTGAAAGTTCATTTGGGATTTTTTCACCCTTATCATGTGATTGTTTCCAAATCTCTGCCAACTCAAAACTACGTGATTTTTTACGCAAGATTAGGTCGCTTGTACCAATCAATTCAACCTTTAATAATGTCCTTTTAACAGGCTCAATGTTTATGATTGTCTGGTCTGCTTCTTTTTTCTTTGTTGCCATATCTTTTCTCTCCTTTTTATGCAATTCAATTTGTTTCTTTATGTTTGCAAACACATAAGCTTAATGGCTCCGTTGGTGGCAATACAAGACAAAGTAATAGAACACAACCAAATAAAATAAAATACATCGTAATACAACATAAAAAATCATACTTGAACGCCCGTGGCACATTGCCACCAACGCAACCATTAAAAAATTATCAGCCACTCCACAGACGATAGAATTTAACTCAACACAATAGATTCAAAAGCAATACATTTTAATTCAATCGTCTTTGATATAACACCATTAAACACAAGGCGATTATTCTACCGCCTGCGGAATGGCTGACTAAAGAAATAAATCCAACTTATTCCACCTCATAACAAAACAATGCTTTATAAGCCAATCCTATTGACCTTATTCATATGTAGTGGAATTTACATATATATTCAAAGCGCATCTATCGCTTTAAATACCTCTTCTAACTCGCTGATCGTAGAATACTTATTGCGGAAGGCTTGCAACTCGCTTTTCGCCTTATTTAACAACAACTCATATCTTTCAATATTTTTCACGACCACCTCTGTTTTCTGATATGTACCGCCTTTTCTTTCTGGCATAACAAACATACTGACATTTGTTTTCTCCGGCGGTTTATCTTTTTTGATAATCGTTATCTTTAAATTATGTATAACTGTACCTGCCTGATGAATCCTGTACCTGTCCGCTGCTACCGTATCATCCCATTCAAAGCAATTATGCAAAGCACTATTTGTATGCTCTGACGCATAATCAACAACCTGTCTGCGAGTGAACCCATCACCCATACTTTCAAGTTCTTTTGCTACATCCTCTGCTTTAGCCTTGAATTTCACACAACCCCATTCAGCTTTATAAGGCTTGCCTGCGTAGTTAAGTGTTATTGTTTCCATTACTCAATCACCAACTCTCTATCCTCGCTCACCGACAGAAGTACCATTTGATTATCCATAGCCGGGATATTAAAGTTATTTATGCTTTCAGCGTTGTCCACCCAAATCGGGGCTTGTGCGTTGTATAGGGTCTGCAAAGCCTTGATAATTTCAAGCCCTGCGACAATCCTGTGACCGCTGTTAAGGTCTGAATATTTGACCCCGTTGTATGAACATTGACAGGCTTCTTTAATTCCTCCGTTTATCTGCACTTCAAACAGCACCCACTTGATACCATTGAAATGGCTGTTAATTTCATTTGATACCCTGTCCATCTTGAAACGGATAAACTGTTCCAAGGCATACAACACCTTTTCACAATCAGCGATTTTCTGTGATACCTTGCGCTGTTCTGTCTGCAATTCAGCTACACGCTCGTCAATCTCTTCGTTGTGCGCTGACAAAGCGAGTTTTTTATCACATGCTTCAAGTTCAACCTTGCAGTTGTCTAGTTCACCGATAAGAGGCGTAACGTCTACGGCACTTGCCTTTAAATCATCCATATGTGTGCGTGTAGCCTGTTCAACTTCCACAAGCTTCTGATACTCCGCGTCATTGGTTATATCTGGTTCAACGGGCTTATTTGCCTTGACTTCTTCCAATGCTTCATTTGCCTTTGCAAGTGCCTTTTCAGCCTTTTTCAGTTCGGCTTTTGTATTTTTCAAAACTGCCTGCTTTTCTTCTATCTTGTCTTTAACCTCAAATCCTTTGCTTTCAATAGCTTTCAGATCGTTTTCTTTTTCCTTGTCAAATGCCTGTTCTTTTGCGACCTGCTCTTTAGCAAATTCATCATGTAACTTGACAACCTCGTTGTCCGGCAAGCGTCTTTTACATACAGGGCAAATCTCGGAGTTAGAATCAAATTCTATATGTTTAAACAGCCTCTTCTTTGTGTCTGTAAAGTCTTTAGCCAATTCTTTTTTAGACTCTTTCAATTCATTTATACGGCACTCTATCTCTGTTATCCTGTCTTGTATCCCGTCATGGTTGTGTTGCGCCATTTCCGCGTGATATTCAGCCTCGCGCAACTCTGCGTTGTATCTGTTTTTGTCTAACTCATATCTATTAGCAAAGTCTTTTTCATATGCCTGTCTTTCAGATACCGCAACTTTATAATCTGCTTCTGCTTTTACCTGTTCGGAGTTGTCACGGGCTTCTGCTATTGTCGTTTCCAACTCTGCTATCTTCTCATTCAGCACACCCTTATAAAGTTCAATCTCCGCAAAATCAACGGCTATCCTCTGCTTATTAACCTCGTCAATCCTCACAGGCAATTCTTTAAGCCTTGCGGTCAAATCCTTTTTCTGTCTGGAATATTTTGATTGAATATCATCTGTTGAAGGTGCCTTTTCCAACTCGCCTATTATCGGTTCAAACTCCTTGTTACCCTTTGCAAGTTCCAGGTCTGAAACATCCGACACAAACCGCATAAGCGTTGCCCTCTGTTCTTTCCACGGAAGGCTTGTAAAATATGCCGGACTTGTTATCATTTTAAAGGCATCCTCGTCAATAATATCCGCTATAAATGCCTTATAGTCAGCGTCTTTACGTGGGTATCCGTCAATCTCGCAAGTGTTCACGTTACCCTGCAACTTTGCCTCTTGGGATCCTCTTTTCTTCACCCAATTTTGGCGCTGCGTTTTTTTCAGTTCGTAGGTCTTTCCGTCTATATCAATGACCGCCGAAACCATAATCTCAACATTGTCTATCATGTTCCCGTCAGTATCTAACGGACGGATAGCAAATTTCTCGTTGTCGTGGCTGTCCTTGTTGAATAACAACCAATTAAACGCATCAAAGATTGTTGTCTTGCCCGTGGCATTGGCACCGCTTATCTTTGTTTCATCTGAAAAGTTAATCTCCCGGTGCTTACAACCTTTGAAATTCTCAATCACTAGCTTTTTTAATCTCATCCTCTTACTCTCCTTGTGAATGTCGTTTCTGATACATCCAGTTTGCGTTATATAGATTTAATCGCCATCTGTTCTTTTCTCTGTATTTAGGGTAATATTCCCTTATGTAGTCTTTACGGCTGTCCTTGTAACACTTATCGCTACAATATTTACTCCGTCTGCTTTCGGAAGATATCTCCTTTCCGCACATACGGCACTTTCCCATTTTCCATAGCCCTCTCTTCCTGTTTTAAGACAAATTCAAACTGGCATGGCTTTATGTTCTGCATTTCTGGTTCCTTATCCCGTTTCGCTGTCGAAATCTCGGATACACGCTCAACCATTCTGTACTTGTCTAACATTGCTGTAAGTGTCATCCCTCTTTTACCATTACTCCCTTTTCGATAGGTGTATACTCAATCTTGCCATCGCACTTCGCTAATATCGCATCGTTTACAGCTTCTTCCAAATCGCCTATCAGCTTGCCGTTTGTGTAACTCATAAAAATGTTTAATATGAGCAAAACTATTAACGTACTTCCGAAAAATATCATCCCTTTACCTCCCTGAAAAATAATGATTTTTGTAACTGTATAGCGGCGTTCCGCTTGGATTGTATTGACCTGCTGTGAAAAACAGGATTCTATCATCTGAACTGTTCGCCAATTCATCTTGAACCGCCTTATATGTTTCCTCTGACGGGATACAGTTGATGCGCCCGTTTGATACCACTTCAAATTGGTGTGGTGCATATATCACGCTTCTTATGTCATTGGGAAACAGCTTGGATATCACTCTGTTCAAAACCACCCGTGATACAAGCCTCTTGCCTTTGTAACCCTGATTGCCTGCCTCTGATTCTGTTAACATTGCAAGCGTTTCTAAACTGTCGTAGTACATTTCCAACTCAATATCATCTGGCGTTGGGATATATACCATTTTTGCTTTCGCCTCTTCTGGTCTGCCTCCGATAACGGCTTGTGGTTTTATTACCGCGTGTTTCTCCCACATATAATCTTTTGCAACCCTAACCGAAGCGAAGATCCATGTTGCAGATACAACCAACACAACCAAAACCGCTATCAATATTCTTATTTTTGTTTTCTTTTGCATTTGTTTCTCCCGTCCTATCCGCTCTACCCAAGACAGGCACTTTGTATGGTGACAAAGAGTAGTTGTAATTCAATGGCTTTAGTATCATAGGTTCATAGGTGGATGCCTGCCCTGGATGGAACGGATAGAATTTTGTTTGCTGTCAGATATATTTCTTTGAAAATATCTTCTTGCCCTGATATTCAACAAAGAACCCCGGCAGTAATGTTCTTTTCACTTCCTCTGCCCGTTCTTTGACGCTTGCCACTAATACCTTATCCCTGTCACCCCACAAGTAGGGTTGTTTCATTTTCTTCTGCTGTTTCTTCATTCCCTCACTCCTTTAAATCTTCCTCTGTCAATTTTCGACCTATCATCTTTTCAAGCTTTGCACGAAATATGATGTACTGTTTCCGCTTGTTACCCGTCACATACCCTAAATCCATACGCCCCTCTCTCATTTCCTGATAGATGAACTGCGGTATCACTCCCATAATCCGCGCCGCTACGTTTACGGGTATTCTGTCTGTCATGCTTTCACCTCATCGGTTTCGGTTTTGTGAACCGAAACTCTAAAAAAATAAGCCCCAATGTCGCAAGGGTCAATACCTAACACCTCAATCGCATTACATATATCATCTTGTGACAACTGTTTAGAACCATTGAATACCTGCGAAATATAGCCCACAGAGCGACCTATTAGTTTTGCAAATTCTCCTTCTGTTCCAATTTTCTCCCTTATTCTCCCTCTCAACTTGGAGTAGTCATATTTGTACTTCAATCTCTCACCTCCTTCAATCAGTTCCGTTTTTGTGAACACATATAAGATAACACACTATATTTGGTATGTCAACAACTTTCTTTCACAAATGCGAAACTTTTTATTGCAAAAAGAGAAACTTCTTATTATAATTATTTTGGGAAAGGGGTAATAATTATGAATACTACACAGGGAAAACGCTTAAAAGAGTTAATGCAATTTTTTAATATTTCACAAGACGAATTAGGAAAAAGGCTAAACATACCTAAATCATCTTTATCAATGTATCTGTCTGACAGCAGAAAAATGCGACAAGATAGAATAAAGCTGATTAGCGAAACTTTTGATGTAAATGAAGCATGGATCATGGGCTATGATGTGCCTATGCGTCTATCCGAACAAAAACCAATAAATGAACAATACTATTATGATAGCGACTCTGCGGAATATGCTCAATTTCTATTCAATAACCCTGAATACAAAGTGCTTTTTGATGCAAGTCGAAACGTCAAGCCAGAGGATATAGAATTTGTAAAGCAAATGATGGAAAGAATTACGAAAGGCAATACTTAATGGATGAAAGCGTCAATACTTATGTTACACAACTACCCCCACGAATTAAGGCTTATACAGTACGCAAAAATGATTGTTATACAATCTTCATCAACGATAATCTATCATGGGAGACAAAACAAAAGGCTTATAAACACGAAATAGAACACATAAAAAACGGAGATTTTGACAAGACCTGTTCTGTAAATGAAATCGAATGTGAAGCACATAGAAGCAACAAAGGAGGTACATTATGAAGGCTTTCGGAAAAATTTTTTTAGTAGCTGTGATTTTAGCCGTTACATATGGTATGTTACACCAACCCGGCTCTGCTGTGCAAGAGGATGAATCATCATATCAGGAAGAAACAGAGGATAATGAAGAAACACAAGATGAAGAAGAATACAAATACATGAGCAAAAAGGAAATGAAGAAATTCCGAGAATCATGTAAGAAACTAGATTATAAAAAGGTTTTGCGCCATCCCGAAAAATATAAGGGTAAAAACTTTTATACCACAGTCCGTATAAACGAAGCAATCACAGGGAAATCCATTATTCCGGGTGAAGCGTATTGCGCCGGGTTTTTAACATACTACAATAATGATTATTCGGAATACATTGACAACTATGATCGTGACATTTACTTGTTTGACTATCAGAATCCCAAAAGCAAGAAATACGTCAAAATGCTAGAAGATGATATTGTTAAGGTTTATGGCACGTTTACTGGATTATCCAGTTCAAAAAATGTTTTGACGTGGGAAACGTCTGATACTATGGCTTTGGATGTAAAATATGTCAAATTATTACAAGAGTGATTTTAGCCCCCATAGAGGGGCTTTTCTTATCAGGAAAGGAGAATTGTTATGCTGATAACCTGTCCAGAATGTCAACATGACGTGTCAGATAAAGCCATGGCTTGTCCGAATTGTGGTTACCCTATCAACACTACCCCTATGCCCGTAAAAGCCACCACGCGCCGTGCTAGAAAGTTTCGTAGACTCCCAAATGGTTACGGCTCTATAAAACACCTGTCGGGCAACAGGCGAAATCCTTATGCGGCGTACCCACCTACAAAAGAATGGAGTGGAACGTCACCCAAGTCAAGACCTGCTATCGGATATTTCAAGACGTATAACGAAGCGTACCAGGCACTCACGGAATACAACAAAGATGGAATAGATATAGAACAAAAAAAGACTACGTTTGAGCAAGTCTACAACGTATTTTTAAAAGAGTATGAGCGCAAAGACCGGGCAAAAGGAACACTCCAAGAATACAAAGGCGCATACAAACTATGTGCAGAACTATATGACCGCCCATTTGCAGAATTGCGCAAACCTGACTTTCAAGCAATTTTTGACAAGTACAATGATATTTACTCTAATTCTGCCCTCATCCGTTTCAAAAAGCTGTTCAATCAACTGTATAAGACAGCTATCGAAAATGACATTGTAGACAAGAACTACTCCCAAAATGTGATTGTCGGTGGAAAGGAAAGCAAAAAAGGCGTGCCGTTCACAGAAGATGAAATAAAACTGTTTTGGGAACACAAAGACAGGCACTACATACAATACACTTTAATAATGATCTATACGGGCTACCGCATAGGGGAATTAAAGGTTGCCGAACGAAAAAGCGACAGATTTGTTGGTGGACTAAAAACAAAAAACGGCATAGGGCGAACCGTACCTATTCACCATGCCATAGCCGATATTGTAAAAAACATGGATTGGAAAAAAAGATTTGACTATCAAATGTATTACAAGGAACTAGCCAAACTTGGACTTGAATATGCTGATAACGGAGAACGTCATACACCGCATGATTGCAGACATACATTTTCGTGGCTTGCAGATAAATACAAAATGGACTCTGTATCAAAGCATCTTATAATGGGTCATTCCTTGGGAAAAGATGTGGAAATAAACACGTACGGACACCGCACATTTGAGCAGTTAAAAGAGGAAATTGAGAAGATAAAAACACCCCAAATGCTGCTCTGACATTTAGGGTTTTGTTACTAATTTGTCACTATTAGAGGTTAAATAAGACCCCCTGATAGCAATTTGCACAAAAGAAAAAATCCCTTAAAATAAGGGATTTTCGCTATTTTTAAGTCTTTACAAAATAATACCCGAAATGCCGGGCCTATAAAAAAAAGCCTCAAAAACCCTTTAAAATCAAGGGTCGCGTCACATTATTGTTGCTACTGTATCATTATTTATAATACACAACACTAAAAAAGGCAGGGCTGTGATTAGCCTTGCCTTTTGCTTTTGTTTTTAGTCTTTCATCTGACTCATAGCACGTCTGATAGCTTCGCGTTCGGTATCAGTTTCAGCCTCATGCATCATAGCTTCAAGGCGGTCACGCATACTACCTGCGCGGCTATATCCGCGTTCGTTGTAACGTCCGTCTCCGTCTCCGTCACGACCTCTACGGGCATATGAATAACCATCTTCACGGCTGTAACCGTATCTTCCATAGCTGTTACCGCCATCATACGAATTATCGTAATAATGAGGGTAAGCCCTGTTTGAATATCCCGAATCTTTCATAGCCATTATCGTATCAATGGATTTAATGCTGTGTGTCAGCTTGTCTATGTGTCCGAGATCGGTTTCATTTATCGAACCCTTATCAGCTATCTTATCGAGTTCCTTTTCAAGAACATTTCTAATCTCATTCATTGCGTGCATCACATTCACCCCCTTTAGGCATCAAACACAATATTCGCGTTCTGTACCGTTATAGGCTGTGTGCTTACGTTCCGAACGGAAACACTTGTGCATGAGCATATCCACGGTACTGTTACAATAATATCCGCTCCAACATTACCAAAATCACCTACCGCCGTGGGTGTGATAGTCATAATGCTAGAGGGGTCAATTTCTCCGTCAACCGCAAGCGCAAGGCTTATCGGCTCTACTGTACCTGCCGGGTCAGTAGGTATGGCAATATTAGCGTGGAAAGCCACCTCATAATTTGAGTTGCGTTTCCAACATTGCGTAAAGTTCTGACGGAAATATCTGTTTGCAAGCCTAAAAAGACCTGAATCGTCTCTGTGATATATGAGTCCTCTTGTGCAAGGCACGGGAGACTCTGTAAAGATAACGCTACCGTTTACAGGCACAGTTTGTGCGAGATTTGCAGAGTATTCAGCAGACATAGCGTTCACCCCCTCTTAAAATGCGCCACTGCACCCACAAGGGTTAGCGCAACAATTGGGGTTAGTTACCATGTATGCCGGGATGGGAGTAGGATTCACATACTGTTCCACCTCGTTTGCTAACGCTCTCTGTCCTGCCTGGATTGCGGCGGTCTGTACGTCCTGCGAAGCCTGCCCTCTTGCGTACATAAGTTCAGAACGAAGCTGTGCAATGGTATCATCTTTCTGCTCGTTACGATAATCGCAAAGCTGATCTCTTAATGACTGAATGCCGGAGTTGAACGCCGTAAGCAGATCACGGGTGTTATTTGCATCCGCAAACCTTGTAGCATTGCCCTCATTTTGAATGATGTTCTGTGTCTGGCAGTTTGCTAATCTATTCTCGCAGCAGCAATCAGCAAACTGTGAGGATATAGCATTTAAGCCCTGCGTCATAGCCGTCTGTGAAGCAAATGCCTGTTGCATATTAGCAACCTGTCTAGCGTTTTCTGCTATTTCAGCCTGTGCAAAGCCGTTGTTGATTGCAGAGGTAATGCCTGCCCCTGTTGAGCAGATATTCTGATTTACGCCTGCAATTCCAAGAGCAGTATCACCAAATCCGCTAGTAATAGCACTCTGTATGCCTGAAAGCTGATTTGAAATACCTGCATTGTCAAAGCCACGGTTTACATCATTCTGTGTCTGTGTGTTATAGAAATACGGTAAGATACCGTCTACCATTCCACCTATACCGTTGAAGCCACCGCCCCAACCGCCGAAACCGTTGCCCATCATCGCAAAAAGGAAGAGAATAAGCCAATAACCGCAATCTCCACCAAATCCGAAACCGCCGTTGCCATATCCACCGCCATACATAGGTGCGACAGGCATAACCATATCCGACCCATTTTCTAAAGCCATGATATGCTCCTTTCTACCACGTAACTATTTGTGGTTAGCGACCATCCACCCATCTTCCCGATATAAATGTCGGGAACATCGGATAGCCGGGTTTAAAGTTACTTTATACTTACCTTGCGCATGGTTTGTATCTGTTTATCTTTTGTTCATCCTGCTTTCAAACTGTCTGCGGAAACTGTCAAGATAATTATATGTGTTTTGGTTCATCCGCCCCGAGTTCATAAAGTGTTGCATTATAGCTTTAGGATCGTTTGCTAAATTCTGTGGTACGTTTAACCCTTTACTCATAAGGAACTGTACGGGGTTATTCATCATCTGTCCAAATTCTTGCGGATTGAAACGAAAATTATTCATTGCCCGACCTCTTTTCTGTCTGTTTGTTGTTGCGCTGATTTTGTCGTACCTGTTTCAATTCAGATAGCCGTTTTTCAAGCGTATCGTCCACCCACGCTTTAAACTCATCTTTGGTCATATATTTGTCGGTATCCAACTGTTCAAGCGGTTCTGGCGCATCTACAACAACTTGTGGCGTATCGTCTGTAAGTCGCTTTGATGAAAAAGTCGGTCTGCCGAATTGGTCTGCCGACTTCATGTATAGATGCGTCATAGCCTCATCCATGAAAACCATGCTGTTGTTAGGCGCAACAAGATAATCTTCCGCTTCTTTCTGCGACTTCACCCAAACAATCGTGTTGTTTATCATAGGCTGTGTCATTTGCGGTGCCTGTATTGGCTGTGTCATTTGTTGTGACATTTGTTGCCATTGCGGAACTGTCATTTGCTGATATGTTCCGGGATAACTGTTGCCATAATACGCCATTTTTAAACCTCGCTTTCTCGGACATAATAATAAATGGGTACTTCATCCCCTGAATCCCAAGTATCAAAATAATCGCCATTCTCTACAGCCACAACATGAGAACCTGTTGCAACTATGTATTTGCCTTTGGGGTTGTCATAAGCGAAATCCTTGATTGTATAACAATCAGGACAAGTATTTGAAATCGTATATCTCTTAAATCCATATTCTTTAAGATACGCATCCCAAACATGATTAGCAGAAGGCATATCGCGCAAATCATACCCCTTGCAAAAAACATCAACATATACATTTTCCCACGATACACCCATGTTCTTTGCAATTGCCCGTATGACACAATCGCCTACACGTTTGTTTTTGGGATTTAGGTTGCACTCTATCCACATAATCGCTTTCCTTGCTTGCTACAAAATTCTCCAATTCTATAAACGGCAAATTGCGCGCAAAATCCTGGCATACCATGTATGCCCTGTCCGCTGAATATCCACATTTCATTAGTCGGTTTACATATTCGGTCATATATCGCCCTCCTATGCTTACCATTCTAAAGAACGTGGATAAAAGTTAGAATGAAAGCAATGTGCAACTTCCGTGCAGATTTTAGGCACAAAAAAAAGAGGCTACCGCATTACACGATAGCCCCACAATCAAAAAGGAAGATGAAGTAAAACCGCATCTCCCTCTTTATACACTATATTCTTTATCTGACGCACCGACATATCAAACTCTTCCGCAAGCGGTTCAAACTTGACATTATCAAGAAATCTCCGTTTTAGAATTTGTCGGTATTTCTCGTCACAACACCACTCATCAATCAGATGTTCTACTTCTGATCGTGGAATATTAAACCGCATCATCTGCGTCTTGCCCTTCTTCTTGAAGTATTACTGCGCCTCCGTACTGGACTTGCCCGATGTATTACTTTCCTTGTTATTGTCTGTCGAGCCATGATAATCACCACCTATAATCTGACTACTATTATTTCCACCGCTATCAGTATCTTGTGTTACTGTATCGCTAACCTCATCAACAGGAAGTGTTAAATACCAAAAGAATGCTCCACCTGCTACAACAACAGTCAATACATACAATACTATCACAGTCACCAATACTTTCAAAAGATTGTAATACCTTTTTTCTGCCCGTGCTATTGCACTTTCATAGGCAACGTATGATATGTTCTCTGGCATCTCTTCCTTTTTCAATTCCTCCATGGCATATCTCCTTTCATTTACATAGGATTATACCACAAACAACAAAATATTTAAACGTCAATCTACACCAACAATATCATAATACTCATCATCGGTAAGTTTGCCTGCATTATGCAAAGCATCAATCCTAGCCCTATCCCAATAAACAGGGTAATATTTCTTTGCTAATAAATAAATTTTGTTATCGTTCATAACTAGACCTCCTTTAATGAATCAAAAACATCAAAACTTAAAAACTATGATTTGTTCGGGGATGAGGTTCGGTGTGGGGTTACTCCTTTCTATTATGCATAAATTGTTGTGGCTTTAATTACTTATTAACTGTATCTCATATACATATAATGCAGTAGACTGACCTAATAATGAATCCATTATATATAAGTTGTCCGCATTTTTAGCTGTATCCCCACCATGAGTATTATAATTTTGAGACAGCATGATGGTAAGTGGTGCAGTTGTGTTGATTTCTGATATATCTGCTTCATACGTAAGATTGCTGCCCAATGGAATAGAGTACCCTAAACGTTCGTAGCTATATGTATTCAAACAATCGCCAATAGCAATAGTGCATGGATTTCCATATTGTCCGGATAACCTGCTCATAGTATATTTTAATATAAATTTTTTATATTTAGAAAAGTTTATACTTTTCGCAGTTTGCATATATGCACATTTATAAGGGTTAGTTTCATTTAATAAGTAGCAGGGGGTATTATATCCCATATTCCACCCACCACTAATCCCAGTACACTCATCACCACGATTATACACATATGGGTCTTTTTCACCCCAAGCATCCTTCCAAGCACCCTCTGTGCTATCCCAAACCTTACCTACCGAGTCGTTCCACCCCCCCCGATAGCATCATACACCATCGGGGTTTCAGCTTCTTTCCATGCACTATTAGTGCTATCCCATACTAAAGCACTCATAGGCTTTACTCCAAGGGAATATCTGACATAGCAGCGATGTACTGGATATCAGCAGTATTTTGCTCAATCATTCGCTCATATTTGCTTAATCTAGTAAGGTCTGCGCTGTACTGTCCATTCTGATAACCAATAACAATGTCACCGCTATTATATCCCTCAAAGACATTCACCTTTTCCCATTCACCTACTACCACATCACCTGTTTCAGAATCATTAGTAATACTTCTTTCAAACTGCTCGATTGTTCCCGTGCAAGATTTAAGAGAATAAATATCATCATATGAAGCGTCTGCCTCGTTTACTGTCATACGAAGGACTACTTGTGCTGTCTGTTTGTTAATCAAATAAGGATACACACTTATTACTTCTATTTCTTTTGTTTCCCCATTTACAACAAATCTGATCTTTGAATTATTCATTTTCTAGATCCTCCTTTAAAATTATTTTATTATTGTCTATTATCACGCCATCTTTATATCTATAAATATAGCCATTTTTTGAAATGTGTTTACTTTTAGCAGCTCTTTTTACGGTAACAGATTTACAATTGGTTAATTCACCTGCCGTTCTAACTCCTAAACAACACAATAAATATTCACCTTTAGTATTAAAAATATATACTATTTTATGTCTTGTATTACCAAATCGGGTGTGAATATTTTTTATGAAAATATCTCCTTGCTCATTTTTTTCTACATCATCTTCACCGCACCATATATAGTTATATGCAATACCATTATGCCCCATGGAATATCTTATACTATTTTGGTTGGGCTTCCCCAATGCTTTAGACGCATCCAAAATACACTCGTAATCATTTACATAATTGAACAATAAATCGAACTGATATGTATGAACAGCTGAAGGGGAATTTCCACCTCTTCTCATTTCTGACATCCTTTGCTTTTGCTCATCACTAAGTTTTATTCCTGCCATGCCTTCGCCCCCTAAACTATGATTGTATCCAAAATCTCTATCATAACTTCTACATAGTTGTATATAATATTTTTCATACATGACAGCTTCTGGGAATGATAAATTTTGATGCATAATCGTATGTTCAAAATTATCCCATCCGTATTTTTTTATTGCGTTGGTAAAATGTTGATTTTGATAATATCCAATTCCATTCTGCCATCTTTTGTTTACGGATTGCGAAGTAATACCGACATAACGCATAGGATTCTCATGACCAGAAATTTCAGTAGGAAGGCTATGTATATATACGATCCACCTCCTATCAGGTGGTACATTATACGACATAGCAACCCTGTACTTCGATTTCTTTGTTGTTGAATTTAATTTTCTGTGTGTTCATATTGTTAGTCCTCCTTTTCTGAATCAATTACTTTATCAATGTCGTACTCGAATACCTGACCATCAACAAGAGTGATAATCAGGCGGTTATCTTTGATAATAAGTTCTTTAGCCTGTACCCATTCACCGTTAGAGAATACTTTGATTTGTTCGGGATTGAGGTTTTCCATGGGGTTGATCCTTTCTTATTATGAAAAATATATTTCACTAAATAATCCGTAAAGGCTATTCTTTAGTATGTCGTGTATGTGATTTCCGAAAGTCTGGTATTCCTTGTTGTACCTGCACCTGACTGGGATGAGTTAGTGTAATTATTTTTTATCTTGAATCCTCTTATTTTGCTATTTATATTACATGAATGAGGATATTGTGTTACATAATCAGGACTAAGCGCTTGGTCGAAACTCTCATATTGAGTCCAAGTATTTCCGTCTGTAGTAATGTATACGCGATAGTTTATATTATAACCTTCTCCGTGAGCACTTCCTACATAAAATGTAACATTTGCTATTTTAGCTCTTCCACTAAACATCACTCCAGCTTCCTGACCAGTCGGTAAAAATACTGCCTTATCATACCCAATATATCCATCAAGTAATACGGTTGCATCATTACCTGCTGGTGCAAAGGGAGTAACTTCATAATTTGAACTTCCTCCAAGCGCATCAACCCACTCGCTACCATTCCACACTTTACCGCCTGCGTCTACAAAAGCACTATCGCCACTTGAATAAACTTTTGCACCGCCTGCCTCTTTAAATGCCTGACTCGTTGAGTCATATATTAAAGCTGCCATAAGCAATCCTCCTTATGCAGGGTAAACCCAAAGTGCTCTAGTATCAGATGGCGGAGTAGTATCATCCGATGTTACAATAACAGGTCTTGTATAGTTATATACTGTTCCTGAAGTCGGCAAGCCTGAACCGCCACTAGATATACTTGTTGTCGATGATTTTGTCGCTGCTGTTCCTAACCCAAGATTGCTTCGCGCGTTACTCTGCTCCGTGGAGGTTAGCCCCTGACTCGCCTCTGTCGATACCGCTTTGAAGTTCCCGACATTCCCTAATCCCAGATTGGTTCGCGCTCCGCTTGCGTCTGTCGCTCCTGTGCCGCCTTTAGCAAGGGCTATTGTATCTGATGTGTTTACCTTGCCATCCAAAGCATTTTTTACACCGCCGCTTGTCACGGGATTTGTGCTGTTTGCAGTAGGTGTACTGTCAAACGCAAGCGTATTCTGTTTGCCTTGCAAAGCCGTATAAACGCCACCCGATGAAACAGGATTGTTGCTACCGCTTGTGGGTGCGCTGTCAACTGTCACGCTGTTTATAACTGTCTGTGTTGTTGTTCCTGAAATATCGGTAATTGTAATTGTAGAAGTGCCATCCCCATTATCTACAATCCTTGCACTAGGTGACATACCATCTACAATGGTACGGGTTACGGTGCCAGAACTATCCGTGACCGTCATTGTATATTGCCCGTTCTGTTTTTCTGAAACTGTGATTGTCGGCTCTGTTATGGTTTCTGTTGTTGTGCCGTTAATATCTGTAATAGTAATCGTCACAACGTGACCCGATTTTGAAGCCGTTGCAATAGTTTCAAATGCCTCCTGTAAACCACCTACGGTAGTTTGTTTTGTGCCATCGTCTGTTTCAACTATCACAAGATCAGTTGCTTCAACGCTCTGCACGACAGGCAAATCCGCTATCACACTCTTTCCCATTGGTGCCTCCTTTCTGTGGTTGCCATAATCTCATCACCCGTTGGGGTTGCCGTTATTACTGCCCCCCCGTGTTCAGATTAGCGGTTAAAATATTGTTATCTATATCATGTGCTATTGAAATAAGGCTTTCGCCCATCAATGCCCGTCCTGTGTAATATGCGCAAGTGAAATACTTAATTACGTCTGCGCTCAATGTGTCGGAAGTTGCACATATGTTATCGCCTGTATCGGTAATGATTTCCGTGCCATCATCCGCACAGAGAATGTCAACGATACGTCCGTTTGACAATGCAAGGAACAAATCTTCTACAACATCCTCAACGTCACTCATACCGCCCGACACAAGTTCATAAGCGGTGCCGTTCCACGAATAAATCTTATTGTAGTAATCACCCTCTGTTTTCACACGGTACATATCTTGCGTGTTCGGTGTAAACGCTGTACCGCCGTTTGTAGCGGATAACCAACCTGCCGAAAATTCTGTTGCACCCTCAACAATGTAGGATACCCACGTCATACCTTCGACAAGTTTAAACGTACCATCCCCGAACAAGGCTTTTTTGTTGTCACCTGCTAACGGCTGTGGCACAAGACCCGATTTGCCGCTTGTGCTGTCCGTGGCACCTTCCATAACGCCAATATGTGAAGAAGCCTCTGCCTGTTCAGCCCAAAATTTAGCGTTGTTTCTGTATGTTTCATCTGTACTTGGAACGTCAACGCCTTTACGCTTGCCGACAGCCCACGCCTCGCTATCCTCTGCCCGTTCATCCGCATTTGTTTCACTTGTCAAGGCGTTCTGTTCGGAAGTCGCGGCATTTTGTTCAGAGGTATGTGCCAATTCCGAATAATACTTCGCATTGTTATGGTATGTATCATCCGTTTGTTGAACATCCACACCGCCACGTTGACCGACAGCCCACGCCTCGGAATTGCTTTCGGAAGTCGAAGCATTTGTAGCAGACGTTTGCGCCAAACCTCTGTAATAGTTTGCGTTGTCGGTATCTTCACCCTGTCGGGAATTTGTACCGCCGTGAGCATAGCTTTCAGCTTCGGTTGCGCTTGCGTCAGAAGCCGTTGCCCGTGTATCTGCTATCTCTTTGAAATACTTTGAGTTGTTGTGGTATGCCGGGTCACTAGACCCAACATCAACGCCGTTGCGCTGTCCATTCGCCCATGCTTCGGAATTAGCCACCTGTGAAGCGGATTGTTCTGAATAATACTTGCTGTTGTTGTGGTATGTCGCATCCGAACTGCCTACGTCAGTTCCGTCTCTTTTACCTACCGCCCAAGCCTCGGAATCTTCCGCGCGACTATCTGATGAGGTGGCGCTTGCGCTTGCCTGTTCAGAGTAATATTTGGCGTTGTTGTGATAAGCCACATCACCGCTAGTCACGTCTACGCCATTCCTCTGCCCCACAGCATATGCTTCAGCATTCAATTTGTTTGTGGTAGACGTTGTAGCACTTGCGCCTGCCTGTTCAGAATAGTATTTACTGTTATTATGATAAGTCGGATCACCGCTTGTTACGTCTACGCCATCCCGTTTGCCGACAGCGTAAGCCTCTGAATTTAGCTTTGACGTTTCTGCCTGTTGCGCATATTCGATAACCCTAGGCTCGTACCCTTCAAGGGCTGTCGCTCTGGCATCTAACGCAACGACACGATCATCAATAATATTCAAGGCATTGTCACCGACATTTAGATTAGTCTCATTCAGCGGTGTAGCCGTTGACGGTTCATTTTCCCAATTCCTACGGGAAAAGACCTTTGAATAAGCCATCCCTAACCTCCTTCCTTATGATTTACACGAAAAAGGCGATAGCCAAACGCTACCGCCTTAACCCCTGTTCTCTTTCCCATTTGCGTTGTGCCAACAGTTTCACAACGTCCTCTCTGTATTCTGTCGGGATACTTTCAATCGTTCGGTATCCATCTTCAACAGTAATCGCATATACTTCAACTGTGTATTCGTAATCCATTATATACTTTCAAGACCTGCCTTCCATGTTTTGTCACCTACAACGCCATCGGCTGTCAGTTTGTGCTTTTTCTGAAAAGCTTTTGTTTTTGCCACGGTACTATCACCGAAACTACCATCAACCGTTGTGCCTACAATGACCTGCCAAATCTTGACCGCCTTACCCTTTGAACCTTTTTTTATAGTAGTCATACTAACATCCTCCGCCCTCTTAACCGATGTAGTAGTTTTATTTGTAACTGGCTTGCTATCGCCCCAGGTTTTTACAAACTTTTCATATGTGCCGTATTTAGTCCGTAGCTTTTCGGTTGTGCTACCCCAATCAGGCAATTGGAAATGCGGTTTATCTTTTATAGACTTCCAATCTCCACCCCATTCCAAGCCTAATGACTTGCCGACCTTACCGACCTTTGAAAAGAACCCGTCCGAATCATCATAGGCACCTTTGCCATCAGCGCGGCAAAAGTCGATAGCGATGCCCCAATTGTGCATGGAATAACCACCACGGGCATTTGTGACTCTATTGCCGGGCTTTGTTCGTCCTTTCGCATATAAAGCGTCCTGTTCGGCTTTTGACCGATAGCCCTGTGTAATCTTTATCGGGATACCTTTTCTTTCGCAAGCGGTAACAAGTTCATTCGTCAACTTCCTCAACCTCGGGTGCAACTTCTTCATATCCATTTTTCGGTTCCTCACTTTCAGATTTTATATCCATGAGTTTTTTTGTAACGTCCAATCCCTTGATAAGAAACTCTGGCACGTCAACGCCTATCTCAACCAAATTTTCAAGGATACTGCGCAATTCATTTACGATATACATAGCAAGGGTAAGCCATCCGAAAAGCGTTACAAAATGCAGATCAACGCCGATAAGTTTACCCATATCCATAAATGAGAATGACACATAAAAGGCTATTCCGATAACAACTAATTGCCATACTTTCTTCATTGCGCCTGCCGCGCCCTTAACGGATGATTCTTTGTGAAGCACCCGTGCTTTGTAGTTGCCCGTTATCCAATCCAAAATCTCCAACACAAGGAAACCTGCGAACAATATCCAATGTTCGCCAAAAGCCAATGTTAAGAGGCTAATGATTGCGCCATATCCCACGTTTACAACGTCAAATACCTTTGGTGTATCTCCCACAACTCCTGTTAAATGCCCCATGGCGCACCTCCTTAACCGACAGCCTCTATGACTTCTTCCTGAAACTGTGAATAATCTGCCTCTACAACGTCTGTGTGCAACTTGTAAACGTCCAAGTTGTTGATTGTCTTTGAGAAAATCAGCATCTTTGTATTGCCGTTATACGAAGCATTGAAAGACGCTATGCTATCACCTTCCAACTCCGACACCGCCGTAAAATTCATTGAATTACTTCTGTTCGCCAACATTCAATACCTCCTTTAACATTGCCTTTAACTCTGCTACTTCTGATTTCAGGGCATCTATTTCCCTACCCTGTTCCTCTATCTGTCGCTGTTGCTTCTGTATCATTTGGATATGCAAGGCGTGGAACTCATCCAAGATAAACTCTTGTAATGCATCATCCTTGACATATTTATCCTCATGCCCTAAAGCGTCTGCTTCTCTTGTGTGCCAGATAGCATATTCGTTATTTGATAAATCTACGCCCTCTTCGTCACATATACGCTTGAAATCCTGTGCGATAAATCCAAAGTGAATACCTCTATCCTCAAACCCTAAATCGTCATGGTATTTATACCGTATCGGTTCAAGACGCATATAAACGGCTGTGAAATCGTCAAGAGATTTAATATCTTTCTTTAATCGCTTGTCGGATGATACATTGACCGTTACATTGGTTACTGTTATTGTCTTACCGCTCTTTGTTGCGGATTTAACTATTGTATGGTTACTCCATGTAGACCAAGTGTTGCCCCATGATTCTTGTTCAACGCTATTAACATACCCATTCAACGATTGGTGGCTTGTTAATACGCTCTTATCTTTGACTTTTAAGCTCGCAGCGTTAATATTGAGCGTCTGATCTGCCAAATGTGACGATAAAACAAAAGACGAAGCACTTATCTGTACGCCTGCTACATACAAGTAATTAGCCTGCAATACGTTTAATATCATTGACCCATATTCAGAAGATGATTTCTTTAATGAAATATAGCCATTGTTACCACCATAATTTGTTGCTTCAAGCCAAGCCTCGCTACTCCCTGTCTGAATAGTCAATTTGCTTTTTGCTATAAAATTCGTAGCTGTGGCATTTCCGCTTGCGTCTAACTGAAAATTCCCTGTCGTTATCAGCAAGCGACCTGCCGTGAGTGAAATAGTATCAGCCGATTGATTTATCTCGGATACCACATCACCCTTAACAACCCTCTGTGTTATGGCGTTTGCGTTGACTTCAATACTCGCTCTCAAAGTATTTTCAGACGAAATAGCCCGTGACGCTTCAAGAGTTATCGCATCTGCCGTCTGCGTTATCTGCGTCTGCAACATTGCCTTTGTTGTGCCTAGCGTTTTTGAATAAACCCATCTGTAACGCGTGACATTATCATCCGTATAGCTTTCAAGGAAGTATACCTTGCCCGTTTCCTCGTCAAGATATTTCTTACCTACATCCGAAGGGTCATATTCTGTTTCAACGCCTGTGGCTGTATAAACTTTAGTCCATACAAAAGTATCTGCGTTAGGGGCTATCCGATAAAGGCGATATACAAAACCCGTGGTAGTATCCAAATACCCCATGTAAAGGTCATCTTCCGTGTAGTTTGATGTATCGGGTGGCAAGCCTTCGCCCTCAATATCCCACTCAACTAAAGAATCATCCCAATCTACGACCCTATCACCTGTTGTCGGGTCACCAAATCCGTATTCGTCTATGTTCTCGTTTGTTTCATCCCAAACGTCAATAGCTGCGCTTACAGAGTTGCGCCATTCCTTGCTTATTTCTTCTACTCTTTCCTCAACCTCGCCTACATAGCTTTCAACCTCGGATGATTTTGTTTCCTGTTCCACCTGCCTTGCTTCATAGCTGTTGACCGAATAGGTGTAGTATTCTGTGCCTTGTGCCTCATACGTGTCATACAGAGCCGTTATACCGCTCATAGACCGCTTCATTATAGGAAACAGTACCGAATCATTTTCAGACGTTGCACGAACCAAATCGCCAACTTGCGCCCATACCCTTGCCCTTGCCGTAACCTTTGTGGGATTATAAAAGAACCCCTTAACCATTTCAACAAATGATGAACAAATGCCCTGCAAAGATGAAGTTGTCTGTCCGTACATCAAAACGCTATCTCTAAACTGATAGACATTGTTTGACGTGCCTGCGCTAACCTCTGGCGTATTCTCTGTGTATTCAAAACGTGCGCCCGTTATCTTATGCGTGAAATAATCCGAATAGACAAGACCGCCCAATATCGGCGCACCCTCAACAGTATTACCATCCAATACCATATCCGCGCCCTCTGACGGATACAACGAATTGGACGGGTACAAATCATCTGCCGGGGATGACCTGCTCCTATCGGATATTTCCACATACTGAAACCTGCCATCATAATTGAGAAATCCGAATGTTGCGGAAGTCTCGCAAATGCCTAAAATTATATCCGCTCCCGACAAAGAGGTAACGCCGCTTTTCTTCCTCAAAACAAGGTTGTCCTGTTCAAGCGTTGCCGTTTCCTGTTCTATCCCTATGTGTTCAAAAAACGCATTTCTAAAATGCACCATAGAGGGCGTTCCGTGGCTGTCAAAGTATGAGTTGTACCATTCCGCATAGTTTGTATTCAGAACGTCATACAACGCATCATACGCCGTCAGAGTCCTATATGCCCTATCATCCGACCTCACATCACTATCAACCTTGTACGTTCCGAGGTTTTGGATATAATACTGTTCTTCTTCATCCACAGCCGCCATGCTAACTGTCATTGTCAGCCCTTTGTACTGTTTGCCCGTATTGAATATCTGAACCTTGCAACACGCCGATGATGTAAGCCCAAAACACAACTGATCTTCTGTGCATAGAGCCTGTTCAAGCGAAAAACTCTCTAACACTATCCCGTCATCATCTATCGTGGTTCCATCCGAGAATGACAACAATATGAATTTTTGATTTCCATTTAACCACGCCTGTTTAAAGGCATCTGATACTGTAATCATATTTAATACCCTATAAATTCAAGTGTTGAGCCGTTCATTATTCCCTTACTGTTCTTTATCCAGTACGGATTGTGTTCTACATCCGGGATATACGCATCCGTTGTTTCGATATTGCCCGTTTCAAAGTTATAATATCCAAGGCGCAACTTCTTCTCTTTCGCCACGGTATACTTGCTACGGATAAACGCCCACATTTCTTCATACTCTGACAATTTCATAGGCACGGTCTGAAATGTCACCGTCACCGATTTATGGGATACAACATTTCTCTGTAACTCGCCCTTTGTTGTCCTTGTGGAATCCAAATCTAATGTATGTGGCGTGACCGAATACGAATCCGCATATATCCATTTTGACGGAAACTTTGTACCGCCTAATGTAATCAATGTTCCGTTGTAAGCCATATCATTATCTCCATCAAAAAAAGCACCCCAAAAGGTGCTTTTAATAATACATTTGATTATATTGAAGTGTTAATTCTGCATTTAGCCAAGGTAACATATTGGGGTCTGAAAATACCCTTAAATTTTTTCCTTCGATATTGTCATGTTCAAAGAATACCTCTATCATGCCCTTAATAGTATCACTATCAACGTAATCACTAAATACCATCCAGTTATCAATACATTCCATTAACAAATCTTTTTTGTATGGTGGATGATACTCGCCCGTACAACTGTTATACCATGCAAAGAAATATAATATCATTTCGGTTATTTCTTCCGCTGGCATATCATATGTTCTTTCAGAGCATATATCTTTTATCATTTCAGGAATGACATTGTTGATATATTTATTGTAATCCTTAAATGATTTCCAAGAAAAAACATTATTGCGTTCTGTAAAAGAACGCTCTATATTATCTATATTACTGTTATCCTTAAATGTATTACTTAATAATGTATTACTTCTCTCTTCATTATTTGCAATAGGGGTATTTCCTTTTTTGCAATAGGGTATGTCAAAATTTGCACTAGGGTATAATGTTTCAATTTGGCTTGTGTATGTTATCGGGTCTGTTAATTTCAATATACGCTTATCAATTTGCTTTTTACCTTTTTCGGTTATTTTATATATCAATGTCGATTGAAGGTATCCCCTTTTTACCAAATCTGGTATTAGCTTTGATACAGAACTTTTTGAAATACCCAAAAAGTCAGCAAAATGTTGATTAGTTGCGTAACATTCTCCGTTTTTCGACAAACTGTTAATCTCAACAAGTAACCCTTTTTCTACCATAGATAGATTGGAATTGCACCATACCTCTTTAGGAAACCATACACCTTTAAAATCCCTACCGTCAGAAATAACTACTTTTCCCATATTGTTTACCTCCGTATGTAAACTCCGTAAATAAAAAGTGAGCCAACAGGTACGGAATCCCTGCTTTCGCCCCGTCGGGCTAGGCTCACCACCTGATAGTTTAACACATAATCATTTAATATACAAATGCCTGTTGTCCTGTGCGCCTGCTGTACTCCGCGCCCTTGCTACGGGTTACGGCAAATACATCATCACCATTTATACCAAACTCCTTTGAAGCGATTTCAGCCAGGTATCTATCCTGTCTATTCATTTCTCGAAGTATCGGCGTGATATACTCACCTACCGCCGTTGCAACGCCTGACGCTACGCTTGCGACAATCTGATCGTTATTCATAACCGCCGTGTGTGTTCCGATAGTTCCTACAAGTTCGGGTCCTGCTTCTCTGGCCATGAATAGCTGTGCGGAAGTCGGCAAACCGCCCTGTGCGTATTTGGCTATATTCTGCCATTTGCCATTGACGAAAACACCGCCATCTTCCTTTTTACCTATTCCAAGCCATTTTTTAAATGTATCGGCACCATTCCCAAGCCAACCCTTGACAAGTTTGATACCGATTTCAACAGTACCACCAAGATAATCTTTAACCCATTTAGCTACCGTAGTCCAATCATCTTTCTTAAGACCTATTGCTTTTGATATAGCTGAACCCCATCTACTAGGGGTCGTTATCCACCCTGATACGGTAGACCATCCAGAAGAAGTCTTTAACCCAACTGGCTTATCTTTTAATTCTTTGCCCCATTGTGAGGCTTTCTCAATCCAACCTTTAACCGTTGTCCATGCTTTAGAAGTTTTAAGGCTTACGGCTTTTGATTTTAAATCAGTACCCCATTGCTTTGCATCTTCAATCCAACCTTTAACCGTTTTCCATGCGGATGTCTTTTTCAAGCCAACAGCTTTTTCTTTTAATTCACCGCCCCATTGCTTCGCGTTTTCAATCCACTTTTTAACGGTGCCAAAAGTTGAGCTGCCAAGGTTTACAGCTTTCTTCTTTAGTTCCGCGCCCCATTGTGCTTTGTCTTCGACCCAATCTTTAATGGTTTTCCATTTGGATTTTCCAATTTTGACAAGTTTCTCTTTTAAGTCCTTGCCCCATTGCGCCCTATCTTCTACCCATGCTTTTACGGATTTCCAACCCTTTTTAGCAAGGTCAACAATAACGCTAATATTGATTTTTTGACTTCCTATTCCTGTCTTTACACCCTCTTTAGCGTTTTTTCCTGCCTGTTCACCTTTCTTTGTTGCTCCCTCTGCAATAATAGGTGGAAACAGCCAATCAATAATATCCAAATTAGATATTTCGGGAAATTTTATACCTTTAACTGCACCTTCCGCATAACTATCAACCGCTTTTTGCAAAGGGTCAACATAAGGAGTAGTGCCTTTTTCGGCTTTTGTAGTTGGTGTTGATTGAGCTTTCTTAATGGATTCTTCTCTATTGGAATGTTCTGCCATCCATTTTTCATTTTCTTCTGGGTTTTTACGGTGCTCATATTCCATTTCCGCACCAATGGTAATGGCTAATGCAATCCATGGTAAGCCATTCTTCATAACTAACGTCAATGCGTTTGTGCTTACCCCTAACAATCCTGCTATCCAATTTTTGAGAGAACCACCCGTAATTGCTACAAGCGCACCCTCTGCAAGTGTGGTAGTGATTTTGTCAATCACTAACTTTAATACAGGAATAACAAGGCTTGACCCCATTTCTGCGCCTATTGCAGTGGCTAACTTTTTAGCTTTACGGGCAATTAAGGCTGTTCCGATAAGTGCTATTATTGTGTCTACTTCCAAATCCTTAAAGAACTGCTTTAAACCTTTTGCTATACCTTTTAACAGCTTATCCCATTTAATGTTACCTAAAGCCGCTGTGACAGTATCTACAATGCCGTTTAGTGACTCTGCAATAGAACCACCTAAAGCCTCCCAACCCGTAAGACCTGTTGTTTTATCGACCTTGTCAAGTCCTTCTAGCGCACCGTTTACGCCGTCTGAAATCTTTGTGCCTAAAAGCACCCAATTTGCCTTATCGGATACCACGGCATAAAGCGTATTAGCAAGACCGCCTACAAACTTACCGAATGTTTTACCCGTAAGACCTGCATCCCAATCTTTCAAGAAAGACTTGATACCTGTTGCAAGTGCTTTACCAAAAGCACCAAACTTGAATTTACTAGCAAACGCATCACCTGCATTGAATACGGTATTTACCGCACCTGCTACCGTGGAACCCAAGTTTTTGAACAATCTCTCGCCTGACGTACCCGTGAAGAGTCCGTTCATAAAGTCGGCAAGACCCGTTCCAAAGCCTCTGGCTTTTTCGTAAATCTTATCCCAATCTATATTTTCCATAGCATTTGACAATGCATCCGCTATGGCTTGCCCTAACTCTTCAAGGTTGTCTATCTCGCTTTCAAACAGACCTTGTGTCCTTTTCAGTTTTGCGGAAACGTCTCCCGAATCGGCACCAGTACCACCGCCGCCACCGCCTGACCCGGAACCACCGCCACCGCCACCATTGCCACCTCCTGCACTATCTTTAGGTGTGGTAATGACATTCAGCTTATCAAAACTCATAAGCTGTTCTTTTAAGTCTTTTGCGTTTTTGGCTGCGTCACCCAATCCATTAGCGGCGTTGCCTGCATTATCAGCGAGACCGCCCACGGCATCTTCTGATACACCAAGATCATCACTAATCGCGCCTGCTGACATTTCAAGTTTCCACCCAAATATCTTTCCAAGTGCATTTACGACCATCTGTGCAAAGGAAATGACCTTCTGCAAAAAGCTATTCATACCCCTTAAAGCAGGTTTCAACGCTTGTATAAGACCAGAACCGATAACAGTACCCAACTGTTGGAAGTTCTGTTTGAGCATCCTCACCTGATTAGCCCACGAATTTGACGTGTCTGCAAAGTCACCCATTATATCTTTTGAACGTGACATAACATATTGATACCGCAACATGGTCTTTTCAGCCTGCGACATGGTTTTTATGTTTGCGTTCATGCCGTTATTTAACGCCCATTCTTTTAGCGTTGCTTCTGTCAAATCCATACCAAAAGCACGTAACGGACGTGTCTGACCCGTGAATATAGAGGATAACTTCTCTGATACTACGTCCTGTTCCACGTTATAGAACGAAGCTAGATCACCTGTCAGCTTTGTCAAGTTAATGGACATATCAGCCATGGCATTGCCAGACCCTTTATAAAGGGCGTTATTTTTAGCAAGGTATTCATGCGCACTTTTGACCTGCGCATTGTAGATACCCATTGCCTTACCCATGGCTTGAAAGCGGCTTGAAACGTCTTTTACCGTCAATTCTGACATACCAAAATCAGGTATTGACGTTTTCGCCATTTCTTCAACAAGATTTTTGTAATCTCCGAATGTCTTATCTACTACGTTCTGTACTTCCGTAACGTCTGCGGAAATATCAATAGACTTTTTCAGAAGTCCAAACGCCCTAAAGAGCATCCAGTATGTAGCATAGACTTTACCAATGACGGACGCTAAACCCCTACCGCTTTTAGCCTGCCTGTTAAAGATACCGCCAAGCCTTGACATTCCATTGCGGCTACTTGCCATGTTGCGTGTCATAGTGTTCAGCTTTCCACCCTGACTAGCAAGGTTAGCCAAACCGTTTGCAAGATTACCTGCGTTCTTTATGGCACTTGGCGAAGCGTTCAAGGTTTGTATCATTTCCTTTAATGCTTTTGTAAGTTGCGGTATGTTTTTCGTTGCGTCTTGTACTTTTTTACGCCCTAACAGATTGAGCGCATTTGCAAAGTTTGTGATATTTTCAACATTTGGCAATCTTATATCTGCCAACTCCTGAAGCTGTTGCAATCCCTTTGCTAATGCCGGGAATGACGATACAGACGCTTGAACCTTTTTCCCCGACAGTTTACCAATGCCCTTTACAAATTCAGCCATACCCTCTAAATTGGGTAAAGCACCGTTGAAGCCGTTGAAAGCCTTTAAGCCATTAGCGATACTTGAAAGCACCATGCCGGGATTTTCTCCGACCTTATTAAGCCTGATAACGGCATTTGTAAGCTGTGTAACGCCTGCTATGCTTTCAGTAGGTATAGTAAGCCCACCGAACTGTTTTAGGCTGTCTATAATGCCTTGGAACGGATTTTCCGAGGTAATATTAGATACCACATTTGAAAACTGTTGTGCGGATTCCGTAGCATTATCTAACTGAATAGGAATATCCCCAAGCCAATCATCACCATCAAATGTCATATCATCCGTGATCATTAACTCGTTGCCTGCTTCTTTCAAGTCAGCTTCTAACACTTTTATCTTCTCATCACAATCCGTTATTTCACGTGACAAGTTACGAAGAATTTCACCCAACGCACGATATACTTCTAAATCGTTGTCGATATGGTCTATATTACCTGCACCGCTCCAACGAATAGCATCCGCTATTTCCGCTTCACCGCTTGAACCGCCGGATACCATTTTTTTAATACCGATAAAGCCGCGTAACTCTTTACCTAAATCCCCTAACTCACTAAAAAAACCCGAGGGTATGTTCAATGTTTCAGGTAACATATCCCGGAGTGTTTCTTTAGTTGCCATAGCTTGCGCTCTAACTTCTTCAAGTTTTGATTTTTCAGCTTGTAATTCTTCAACGGATTTTTTAGTCGAAAGACTATTTAAAGATTCAGCAGATTTACTTGCCCCCTGTTGAATGACGGCAAAGTTTCTGCCTAATGAACTCAATGTTTTGCCAGATACGGCTATTGCCTTTATAGATTTTACTACGTCACGGAGTTTACCCGTGTCCATGGTGGAAATGGCAGAGTTAAGGTTGGACAGACCCGTAGCCATTGATGTAACACCTGACACGTCAATATTGCGTGAATTTAACCCATTCAAGGCACCGCTCAATGTTAAAAGTTTTTGAGTCAGTTTGTCAATCTCATCTTTCGCGCTTTTCGATTCCGCATTTATCTTAATTTTCAGGTTATCAACGCTACCCTCTGCCATGATGACACCTCACGCTATTTTTTATCTTTATGTGTTTCATTGAAAACTTTCATGGATAATTCTAAATTCTTCATTATCGCCATGCCGTTTTCATATTCGATTTCCTCTGTCGGTCTGTGCGCCTCTTCGTATTCCTGTGTATACGTCTTTGTACGCCACTCTATGTGTTGTTTGCCAAATGTATTGGCTATTGATATTGTGACCGCCTCACGGATGTATGACGCTTGTATGAGCATATTTACGTCACGCTGTCTTTCGCGTATCTCATATGCCTTATTAAACGCTTTCAACTTTTTCGGGCTTAAATGCCAAAACAGTTTATAGTCAACACCCATGACAAGGGAATTTGGCAGAATATCATCAAATACTATTTCTCGCCATCCTTTTTCTTTGTCCTTGCTGTTTTCTTCGGCGTAACTGTTTCTATCCCCTGTGTCTGCATCATCTCTTCCAGACCGATCATTCCGAAAAAATCATCATCGCCCATGCACTCTAAACATAGGTTGAATATATCCATCCATGAACCCTTGCCGGATTCTTTGTTTTCTGCGTTATATTTTCTAAATAGTGAATACACGGCTTTCTTGTCGGGTATTGTCATATCCGATGTTTCGCCTGCATATTCTCCTGTTCCATGATGTTCTAACAAGCCTGCATAAAACACGGTTGCAGCTACCTTGGGTAAACCGCCCATGATTGCGACCTGCTCTAACATTGCTTCTCTTGTGTTTTCGTTTTCTGACCCCATTGCAATGGTGCCTATAAGACCCACAATAGACGTGATACATTCTTCATAAAGCGAAGCGCCTATTGTGTATTCAAGTGTGTATTCTTTTCCGTCAATAGTTATATTCTTCATAGCATTGCCCTCCTATGCTAATAAAAAAAGGGGCAGACAACACGCCTGCCCCTATGCTTTTGTATCTGTTCGGTCAATTAGTTTCCACCGCCTGTTATATTAGGATTGTCGGTTACGGTTACCGCTGTGCCATAGCCCTTGTACTCAACAATGGTTATAGGCATTTCAACGGTAAGAAGTCCGTTCTGTGCCATTTCAGGCTGTGGTATTTCTTCGGGTACTTCACCAATGAAGAAAAACCCTTTAGTAAGCTGTGGCTGTTTTGTCTGGAACCACATCTGCTTACCACCTGTAAGAGCCTTGAACTCGGATATTACATCCTCCCACTCATCCGCTGTCTCATCGGTGAAATTTATTGTGATCGAAACCTGCTCCCCTGTATCGGCGCGACCTTTGATCGTCCTTGTCACCTCGTCTTCCAGAGCCGATGCGTCTATGGTTGCCGGGTTGATAGTGATACCACCGATAGCATTTATTCTGTCAAGCCTGTAAAAAGTGCTAGGCTTTGTACCTGCTGTGGTTTCTACGCCATAGCTGAAAGTAACGCCCAAAGTTGAACGACCTGCAATACTTGCTACTGCCATCTTTATACCTCCTTCTTGTAATAAAAAAGACAGCCCGTAAGCTGTCCGTTAAAAGTGCTATATCAAAAGACTTCATCATCACAACCGATGACACGTCTAAATCTTGAAATACTTCTGCGGATATTTTCACCCTCTTTTAGATAAGTGGGTAAAGCCACCGCATTAAACCTCATCTGCTTCATTAAAAGCGTTGCCGTTGCTGTTATATCTTTGTTCTCCGATAGAGAGTCATTAGTTATGACCTGCACTTCAATAGTTTCCATAACGGCATTGATACCGCTATTATCCAAATCGTTGCCCGTCTCTATCTGTGAAATTTCATGGAAAAACACCGTAGGAAATTCTGTGGGTGTATTGTTCATTTCTTCCATGGGGAAATTAAAAGTATAATCCGGCAAGGCTTTTTGCAACCTTGTCATAAAATAAGACCGATACTTACTTTCCACCTCATGAAACCACTTCGCATTACTGCTCATTGTGAAAATACCTCTTTTGCTATCTTATTCATTTGAGAAATCATTTCTTCCATGGCCTGCATCATTGGACGTGTCGGTTTAATAGCTGTCGCTGTCTGGCGTACAACCTTACCGTTTGCATCACGTTCCAAGAAATACCACTCTGTATCATTGGCATGTCCGTATTGTGAATTGGTTCCTTGGCCGCCTGTGACACCAAACACATTAGTAGGTGGTAAGGCAAGACCTGCGGTTCCGAACTCAAGGGCTTTGAGGGCATTGAGAGAACCATGTTTCTCATCATGCGCTCCCCACGTAACATCAAACTCCATTCCCACACCAACAATGAACCCATCATATCCGTCAATGGATTGTTCAAATTCCTTGGTGTAGTAAACGTAATTCTCCATCTTGTGAGTGCCAAACGTACCCGATATACCTGGAACCGATTCAGCCCGTGTAATACCAATATCAAGTAGCTTTTGCACAAACAATTCTGCTTTATCGTCTAAACTGTCCTTGTATTCGTTCAAATCGTCTATCAGCTTATTTATTCCGCTTTCGCTCAAATCTACTTTAAACTCACGCATTATGTACTATCCTTTGTAAAAGGTAAACCGTATCCGTAAGTCCTTCCGCAATCTTCACAACACGGAAATCTGCGGACGATTCTTTTAAATTACCGCTACTGTCATACTGTGGATTGCTTTCCTTGAATATCAGGCTTGTTTCCGTAACAGGTATCTTGCCATTTGACAACACCATCTTGCTATCATATGACCCTATCGAAACGCCAAACACTTCTGCTTCGGACGAACTGCCCTGAAATACAATGTTTGCCATAAATTCTACCAATTCACCGAAACCGCTTTTATAATCAACAACACGGGCAACCTCTTCATCATCTATAACGTCATAGATGATATTTCCTTCGCTGTCCGTTTCGTAAACAGGCAATTTATCGGAATACAAGGCATATCTTAACTTTTGCATATTCTTTCTCAATGTTCTCATTTAATACCGCCTTTCCCACCACCTTCGAGGGCGATACCCTACGAAACGCCTGTCCAAAAGACAAACGCCCCATGCGCAATCTTCTTATGAAATCCTTGATATGGGAATTATGCCATTTGAAAGCCGTTCATATTCCACCCAAACACGGGATATGCCATTCTCATTAGATGAACTTTGATATTCAGCCCCTATAAGATTGCCTTTGTAAACCGCCTTTGCCTTGATATTTGGATATAACCTTTCCAAATCGGACAGGATCATTGCATCCGTGTAGTATTCGGGATAATCCCGTTCGCGCTTGACTTCTCTGATAGCATCTTTTACTTTCATTTCTATTACGGCATCGGCAGGTACAACATCGCCAAGCAAAGACAATTCAGTTTTTAATTCTTCAATGATTTCTGCTCTTAATGCCGTTTCTGTCTCATATGCCATAATCACACCTCTTATACTCCCAACTTCTCAATGAGTGCCTGTTTTAACAGATTTCCACTCATTGTGTGCGCATCCTCTATACCGTTCTCAACCGCTATTTCTACAAGTTTATCCTTGCTCATGCGGTTTATATCGGTCTTTGTATATGTCAACGGCTTTGTATCAGAAGCAGAGGCTTCTGAAAGCGTTTTATTGCCCTCATTAGCCTCTTCTCCTACATATTTCACGCCAAAAAAACTGATCATGCTCATAACTAACCTCACGCAATGGTTACCTTTACGATCTTGCTCGTATCGTAAACGTAAGGAGCGAAAATCTTTGAACCGATGATGTAATTTGTCTGTGTCAGAGTATTGCGGTCAAACTCAACCATGGAATCACGCTTCATAATGAGCGAAAGCGCACCGGGCTTAACAATGTAAGCTGTTGAAGCAGAAGCAAGCCTGTTCATAGGAACAATCTGTAATCCATGAATCATGCCGATTGTACCTCTGATGATAGCCTGTGCCGCCATCTCTGTGCCGGGTATCCAACCGTTTGCCTTGCGGATTCTGGAGTAGAATGTAGGCGGTATTACAAGAACACCTTCGCCGTCCATATCTTCACCAAACTTTGCAAGTGCATCTGCTACGCCGTCAGCCGCATTTGTGGAAGTTGCGATTGTGTGGGTAAGAGTTGCCTTTGAAGCCATAGCCGCAATAAGTAACTGCTCAACCTTATCGTTGATACCCATAACAACCTGATCGCCTGCAACACGGGCAATGTCATTGTTAAAGCCTGAAATCTGCGCCTCATCTGTGAACGCGATAGCTTTAGCAATCTTCTGTACCTTAACGGTTGTTGAACTCTGTGTGATTTTTGATACGGGGATTGTTGCACCCTCTGCCACGATTGTTGCGGCACCACTGTAATTGAAGCTAGGAACGGTCAGAATATCGCCGGGGTTACCTACAAGGTCAGTATTGATATTTGCAAGCGGTGCAAGCCTGATATTATCAATCAGCTTCTTGTCAATGTAATCTGCGATAACCTGGGGGTCAATCAAGTCTGATAAAAAAGTTGTAGCCATCTTTATACCTCCTTAAAGATTATTGAGGCGGTCGTATTCCGCCCTGTCCTCATGTAGTAACTTTGTCCTGTCTGCCATGGACATATTTTCAAACTGTTCTTTGGTGTAGGTCTGTGAGTTGCCTGCACCGATATTAGGCTGTGGCATTTCAGCAAGGATTTTCTGCTTTTCTGCTTCTATCTTGTCTGCCGTAAACTGCTGTTGTACTTTGAGAAGTGTTTCCACATCGTTCTCATACTGTGCTTTAGCAGCCGTGTTAGCCTGTTCAACGGAGTAGCCCAATGCAACAAACTGATCTTTTAATTCCGATATAGCGACTTTTGCTTTAAGCGCCTCAAATTCTTCGTCATGCTTTGCTTTAGCTTCTGCCGCCTCCATGTCGTATTGCTCTTTCTCCGACAAGGTTTCCTTGTATTTTTTCTTAAACTCGCTTGCCTCGGATGCGGCTTTATCAGCTTTCCTCCGTAATGAAGCAACCTCATTTAAGAGTGCCTGCACATCTACTTCCTTTGATTTCTTACTATCATCACCCTCGCCTTTATCTCCGTCCTTGTCGGGTTCAGGCGATGTGGATGAATCAGGCGGTGTTACGGTTTCAGCGTTACTGCCGTCACCCTCTCCATCTGCGAAAAACTGTAGGTTCATCGGAATCAAAATCTTTTTCTGTAACATTTTTGCCCTCGCTTTCTGTGCTTATACGATTCACTAACGGTTGCTCTGTTTTACGTCATTTCTCTTGACGTTTGCTCGTTTACAACTTTCCCTGTTGAGTTTTAACGTCTTGTCTTTGACATATATAAAAAAGACCTCATGCACTTTGCGCTGGTCTTTCTATCGCCTCTTCCACACTCCAACCTCGTAATATACGAGAGTAAAGTGTCATATATTTCATTCCTGTTATTTCAGCCCATTCGGCAACGGTTTTTCTTTTTCCTTTATAAACAAGGAAAAGATTATCTGTTTTGTTTCTGTTTTGGATTGTCATATTTACCCACCGACAATTATCAGGTGAGTATCCTTCGTTGTTATCAATCCTATCTATGGTTAAACTATCATCATATCCATTAGATAAAGCCCACTTTGCAAATGATGTAAAATCACTTTCCCATTCATCACATACAGCAATTCCTCTATCATAATAATCTTTATGATAAGGATACCTTTTGTCGGTACGCCATTTCATTCTTGACCATTCTTGCCAAAGTCTTGTATGCCTCATACCATGTTTTAATCTATTGCTTTTTCTGCATTCGTTTTGATAACATCCACATGAAGTTGTATTTTTAGTAACCAAATTACTCATACAGATTGCTTTGATATTTCCACAATCACATTTACAAAGAAAACGTCTTTTTCCGCTTTTTGTTCTATCTGTTTCTTCCAAAACAATAAGCCGACCAAATCTCTGTCCTAATTCCATATTGTTTACCTCGCTTTCGTAAACCGCTGAAATATAAAAACAGCAAGTAAGACGGTCAGCGATTACCGCTTTTCGGGAGCTACCCTATACTTGCTGTATTTACCTTATCTTGTATATCTGAAACTACACCGACATGAAATTATCTCTTCCAAATGGTCTGCCCCGGTGCTACCGCTCGTCACAGTATCATGCGGATATGCCAACAACGCTTTGCCAACATGGAAATATTCACCGATGGGAACTATCTGCCCGTCTGCCTTGCCATGCGTCTTGCGCGTGTGTTTGTCGCGTATCGCTATCCATTTTTTGTGTTTGTATCCTCTTGCTATCGCCGTAACGTAATCTTTGTAATTAATAACGTCTAAAGCCATGTTCACAGCCGTTTCAACGGCTCTAGCTTCTGATAGGTAATAACTATCGCCTAATACTTCCAACGTCCTCTGAATGCCCACAACACCGACTAATTCACTTGCCAAATGCGCTTTTGTTGTTTCAAGGGTTGTTTCTGCGAAGTCCTCTGTATATCCGCGTAAATTCCTGTCTACGTCCATATACTTGCTTATTTCATCCTGATAACCATTTGAAAACGTAGCCTGCAACGCCGCATAATCTACATAGCCGTATTGGTGCTGTGCAAGGATGACCGCAAAGATAAACAGCATAAAGTCATTAAAATCTTTAGCCGCTTCTTTACGTTCCTCTATCTGCTCTTTAGTCAAATCCATATCATCGAAATATGTATCAATGTCTATGGGTTTTCTATCTTCTGCCTGTCGCGTTTCGGTTTCAAGATTGTTTAAGTTATCTATATCCATAGGCTATACATCCAATCTTGGAGAATTGCCGACCTGATCTGATAAATCGGTCATTCTTCTGTCATTGTCCGGCTGATTTTCACCGTCACCGCCAACAGGATTTGACGATTCTTCTTTTTCAAATAATGATGATTGATACTTTTCTATCAAATCTTTTGAATCGTTCCATGTGGCATTCGCATCTTCAAAGAGATTCATTGCTTTGATTGCGTGCATACCGTGGATACCATGCGATACCGCCGTAGCAAAGAAATTAGCCTTTGTAGCAAGGTCAAAGTTTCTCTGCCGCTTAATGCTCGGGGTAACCTCAGAATACTTCAAATCCCTTATAGGATTATCCGCTTCGACCATTTCAGCAGACGCTAAACGGATAGCCGACAGAACCGCCTTGACCTCACGCATCTTGCAATCTGATTGAAACTCTTCCTTCTTTGAGGCAGATACCTCTGCGGCGTTCCATCCCGTAGCATCATCCATAGCCACGCCTGTTGCACCACTCAAATTATCGCTTCTCTGTGGCACGTTCATCTTTTGTAAAATCAACTGCCGTCTTGTCACGATATTGTTAAGGATACCGTTATAGTCATAAGGCACCACAAGCGGTGTAGCTTTAGGTGTCTTTCCGTCCGTTGTAGATTGTGACAATATCCATTGCCCGTTTTTAGGCTTAATGATATTGCCGCTTTCATCTTTAGGGAAATTTATGTCTATGGCGTGCCATAACACCTGTGTATTCTGATCTACGTCATTCGTAAGATCCGAAATCAGGATATTAAGGTTATCCATTTCGGGAATTTGGCGTTCAAAACCGCCCATTCTATCAGCAGCCCTCTGCCATTCGATTATAGGAATCAGCCCTAACGGATTTGCAACGCCATTTCCCGTATTTTCTTCCCATTCGTCTGTATCTTCCTCTTCGCCATTCTCATTGACAAACTTGACGATATTCTTTATCTCATACCGCCTGTCGTTGGTGTAACAGGTAAAATATGAATTACCGCTATTATCCGTCCTGAATGTCACGCCAACCATATATCTGTGGTCAGGGTAATATGATGATTTGATAACAAATGCAAACCTGGGGTCTAACGCCTCAATCCCAAAAGGACTATCGCCTTCCTCCCAATCATTCTTATTTTTGGCATAAACAAACGTGTAGCCTAATCCTGTTATCTCTACAAAGCGACCTAAAACCTGCGTCTTTGATTTGATACGTTCAGCCGCATACCACTTATTCAAAAGTGCAAGCGCATCTGTTTCACTTGTAGTTCCACCGTCATTCTCGCCACCCTGAATAAACGTAATAGGATTGCCCCATTCATAACCTAAATGGAACTCCGTACCCTCGTTAGCAAGGTTATCTGTAACCTCTACGTCTATTTCAGGGCGAACCTCTTTAACGCGTTGTAAAGGCTGTTCCCCAGCCTCATATCTCAACAGGAAAGTTTCACGCTCTACGTTGTGCAAATGCTCAATGTGAGCCTGTCGCAAAATCGGTATGATGTTTTCTTTTGTTATCTTTGGCACGTCTGTAAATATTTCCAAACGCCCTATCTGATTTGTTATCATCTTATCGACCTCAATAAAAAAACGGCTGACTAACCGCCAACCGCTTGTATAAAAGGATGAGAATTGTATGGTAAAATGGTATTTTCACCATTTTACGGTTTCCCGTTATACGCATTATATAGCTACTATATGTACTATTTTTCCGCTTTTTAGTGCTTTTCACGATCTAACAGGTAAAAAAAGTACCTTCTCCGTTCATAAAAAGCCGATTTCCCCAACGGCATACCCTCATAACTTATCAGGTACGTCACGGGAACCTCATAGCACACAGATTTGATAAGAAATTCCCAAAATTCGCTATCTGCCTGTTTTGCAACCTTTTCTATCAGCTTGCAATTATTATCAAATATCGCCATTTTCACAGCCATGTTGCCCGTTGTGTCGGAAGTACCTCTGTTTGGATTGCCCGGCGTATGCTTATACTGGACAGCCGAAAGATATGATACGTTTCCGATTTGCTTTTTCCATTCGGGGTACTGCTCACAGAATCCGCACAATTCTTTGTACCGTTTACTGCTTATTCCGTACTTATCAAGTTTAAGATTTCTTTTGTTCATCGCCGTACTCCTTAAAACGGGCTTGCCACTATCATTGCTGTCTTGATTCTATATTTGTTCGCTACGAATAATGCAAAGTTCGCCATTGCGTCTGGCACGTCATCATGCTTATTTTTGCCTGCTATCGAATAACTCATTAATTGGTTCATAAACACGCCATAATCACTTTTTGCAAGGTAATCATCCTTGTACTTGAACAGGCAATGCTTTTTTATCCAATCCGAATTAACGATTATCCTTGTTTCCTTG